>Ga0214545_1013370_pt1 | contig 10203 bp, 5 predicted proteins | sample CNSS4metaG_FD_160064 | JGI IMG/M metagenome (GOLD analysis project Ga0214545, IMG submission 160064) | Root nodule microbial communities from cowpea collected in UCLA plant growth center, Los Angeles, California, USA - CNSS4 | ecosystem: Host-associated > Plants > Roots > Nodule | place: USA...
TGGTCTTTAAAAAATAAGACAAACACATATGTTAGTATCAGGTAATATGTAAAGTCAAAGCTCATAACACATTGATTGAAGCTCATAACTCAATTTAATCAAAGCCCAATTGACATAGTACTAATTTTAGTTTGGTTGTTACTATGCTTTAGTCTTTCTGTAATATTATATGGGTACAATTTGATTTTTTTTTTGCACAATAGCTCTTACAATTCAGGTAATTAATTAAGATCTAAACATAATTATTCATTTGTAATTAGCTAGAAGAAGGTTACTAAACAATGTTTGATTAAACAAACTTAAGAATGCACCTAATTTAAGTTTGATGTGTTGTTGGTTTTGTCCTATCTATTTTTGCAGAATTTGGTAGATAAAGATGCAAATAAACGTCAAGCAATAACATTGCGTGTAGATGGTGATAAAGTTGTATTCTATGGAGTTAGGCTTGTGGGGGAACAAGACACACTCATTGATAACACAAGAATTAATTATTTCTATCGAAGTTACATTCAAGGATCAGTTGATTTTATATTTGGCAACGCTAAATCGTTGTTTCATGTAAGTAACTTTTCATTTTGATTGCTTCAAATGGTTAGTGAAAGGGTGGTTTAAGAAGCATGTGGATTAGAGTGTATGCATTGCACATGCACCTGACCTTGTTAAAGGAAAGGGAAACACATGTATCAAAAACTTTTTACATCTTTTGCTAATCCTAAAACATCATATTCCACTCAGCAAAGTGAAGAAAAACTTATCATGCTCTGAAATTGTTTGTAGGAAGTACTTTGGCTTTTTAGCAGAGTAGGGAACCAACCTTTTTCTTTTTTTCTTTGGCTTTTGAAAAAACGTTTATCCCTTTTGGATTTATGCATGATTCATTTTATCAAAGGCACCTACAAAATAAATAATACACCTTAAAAATAAAAAATAATTCGTTTGGTTATCTCACCCATTTCTAACACAGATTCTGTATATACTTCATGATTGATTTTGACCGATTTTCTTTTCTCAGGAAAATCACACCCTTGACACATTCACCTACCTTTCTTTTATCAAGCACTCTAATTCCCACTCTATGGAATGCCTACCATGACAATGTTCCAGCTCTATTGAATCATCAAGAAGTTCTATATCAATTTTAACTATGAATTTAGAAGAAAAAAAATCTTACTAGGTTTGGGCTACCAGAAATAGAAAATTGATGAAGAATAAATTTTATCCAAGTCGTGCATAGATTCAAACAAGAAGAATAATATAGTGATATCACCACACCTCTAAAAATGCATTTGCAAACCAAAACCACTGACCTTTTGATTAATAATAATGAGTCCCAATATTAGGTATCTATTGTTGCATCTGTAACCTCAAGAAGCAAAAACCAGTTATGCTTAAAGTAACATGATATTAATCTATAAATAGTTCATCAAAGAAGGGAAACAAGATTTTGGTTCCAAACCTGGCTAAGAAAAAAAAGTTGATGTTTGAGTTTTTTTGCTTGAGGAATTTTCAGCACCTGTTATTAATCCTCTAGTTCCTATCCCTACAACCAAAGCATCCATTTTCTCTCCTAAGTCTCTGCAGATCTCAAGGCCCGTGGAAACGTAACATAAACTATGGAAATCGAAAGAGTTAGGCAAAGAACTGAGTTAGGGCATGAGAAACTGAAATCAATTCAAAAATTGAGGGTAGCGATGCACAACCGAAATGAGATCTTCAAAATGAGACTAAGACGAAATTAGAGAGATGAAATTAAAAGAGAAATATCATCAAACATGGAGGGAGAGGGAGTACGGTGGAAGGCACGTAGAGAAGATCGAAAGTTTCTTCATCTTCCTCGTAGGTACACAATGAGAAAGAGAGAAAAGCGGAATAATCAAACTGAAAATTTTAAAAGTTACAAAAGAAGAAATGAAAAAAGGTAGGGTAAAACCTAAATTTTACTTGGGTTGATTTCAAAACCCCTAACACTTAATAGAGGTTTCTAAAACCTCTGATATTCTTTTTCTTACCAGAGGTTATTACATCCTCCACTAATAAACCCCTATTAAAATTGTATATTTTTGTAGTGTCTTCACTTGCTAGTTTGGAAATAACTTCATTTGAGAGAGATAGGAGAATAAAGGAATGGGCCTTTTTCTTCTTAATTCTCAAGAGCATCTCCTTCAAGTGTGTAGTCCTTCCAGAGAAAGGCATCCAAACTCCATGTTCTACCAATAAGGAATTCATCTTAATACACCAAAATTTTAGTTATTCTTTCCTGTAAATTTATCAATTTTAATTATATTAACCATTTTCTTGAAGATTTTCATCAAATTAAAGGAAAAAACAAAGGCGGCTAATCTTAATCAAGGATCAATATCCAACGGATGAGGAAAAAATTAGAACCATAACTTTAATATCATTTTGTTGTGCATGATGGGGAGCAACAAATGGGAAATACACATGAAATAGGCCATGTAAAATATTATATCATTCTCAATATAAAACCTTAAGACAATAGGTTTATGAATATTTCTATTTATATATTGTCCCTTTCTACCCAATGTGAGAATCAAACTCATCTGACTCCATGTGGAAGCATATAAACCTTATCTTAGCAATTAATCTAGATCTAGGTTTTGAGTTTTTTAAATTTAAATTCTCCTTCCTTTGATTAGTTGATTTTCGACCAACACATTAGGATGTTAGATATAGAATTTGGATTTGATAATCCTTGCATAAGTGTTAAATGCTACAAATAGTTATCAGTTGGCTATGTGCACAACTTTGAAATATTGAATTAATTAGAGAGTTTCTAGATTTCTTTGAAAAAAACAAGTTCTCTTCTTACTTGAGTCTTGTCTTGAATTATTGGATCAAGTCGTGGCTCCATCATCACTTATCTTGAATTTTCTCCAAGTGACATGATATCCACCTTCAATCCATAAGTTCTTTTCCATTTTTATCTTTAATTTCTTATTTGTCTCGAACTCATATTACCTTGTCATCTACATTTTCGTTTTCTATTCCATATTTTAAGTTCATATTCTTCGTTCACCTTTTGGATGTAGGCTTTCACACTTATATAATCTTATTAAATTAAGTTTGTGTCTTGTGAGGGTCCTGGAGTTTCATGGTCATTCTTAAATGTTAAAAAAAGCAAATGAAATTCTTAAACTTTTTCCATGTTGATTTTGACTAGACTCCTAAGATGTGGTGACTCTAACAATGTTTGACAAGCTTATGATGATTAGAACATTGGTGCACCATACATGGGAATAGGCCACTCCTGTAACCTCAATTATGAGGCTTGTCCTTGTACACCTAAAAGTCTAACATTCGCTTAATAATTTATTCAATGAGAATTTATATATTCAATCCTCCTTGGACATATGGAACCTATTTTCAAAATAAAATTGTCATGAAGGTGAATTTAACCTTCAAAGAAAATAATACTCATATAGTAATGTTTTACAAACTTATATGGATCAAAACATATCTCTCTTCATATGTATAATTTTCTTAAATTTTCTCATTAAAAAATATATTTTTTATATTTTAAAATTTTTATTTTAATTTTCAAATTTTGATTTTAATTTTAGCTAATATGATATTTTTAAATACGACAAAATATAATAGCCCCTTTATAAATATATAACAAAAATAAATACTATACATTAAATGTAAGAGATGAAAATGTCTATTTTATTAAAATTGGATACCAATTTTTAAACAAGAAAAAATAAATATTATATAACAATATAAAAAAATTGTTAACCTCAATTTTCTTCAAGAAGCTTTAAATATAATCAAATAGTCCTTTTTACAGTTTAATCTGAACTAACCAAATCACCCATTTCACAACTTCAATTTTGGCAAGATATTACAGTCAAGATGGAGCATCATCTTCCCAGTGCCTCACGACATCACCGAGCCATGAAAGCTAACTTGTCCTTGAAGATATGCATGAGTAACATTGATAAGACACGTAAAGTAGCGTGGCTACTTGTGTAATTTTCTCTTTCTTGGATTAGACGATTTCGCTAGAAACGTTACGATCTCAATGTGGAAAACTTATTTTGGATGCTTCTCATACACCAAATGGGAATCACTTATGTATCTGTATATCTAAAATATCACAATTATTGCCTCTTTTAAAAGGAAATAACAATAGTTCTGAGATATGGGTGGGGTTCGGCTTGGAGAAAATATTACAACTTCTAGTTTTATACAATGCAGCCACTCATTATCTTTATTTTAACTTTATTCAAGGTTCAATACGAAATAAACAAGTAGATATTAGTTCCAAAAGTCTGCCAGTAATGCCAAATAATTATGTTTTAAAAGTCACCACGATAAAGAATTTAAACTTTAGAAAAAAAATATGTAAATTATTCTTTCACGTCTTGCTTAGATGTTTTTCTTTTCTTAGTAAATACACTTTGTGACTTTGTGACCATTTGGTAATTCGTGCATCTCCTTAAACCTAGTTAGACTCTTCATTTCTAGATTGGATGTGCCTTTTGATAAATATAAGCATTTTAATTAATTTACAAGTATTAAAATATTAGTTAACATGGTAATATTCAATTTGTCAATAATTATGTATACGCTATTTTTAGTAATTATATATGTATAGGGTATTTTGTTAAAATTGTAACCACTCAATATCGTTATAATTATAGATAACTCCAAACTTTACTTAACCACACCTATTGATAGCAACTCAAGAATACAACCTTTCCTCACATTTAGCAAAATAAATATCACAACAATTAAGTATTATGCCATCTATCACTCTAAAGACAATACAATTAAATCATAAATTAACATTCAAAAGTTTATTATATTACACTCTCAACTAAGCCAAGTTTAAAGAAATTGAACTACCAAAATCAAAATAAAAATATCAAAATAAAATATTTCTTGATAAAAATTTATCACTACAAGAAAATATTTCATTAACAACCAATTTTAGATACCAAAAAGTGTTGGTCACTATAGTGACCAATTTAGATACCAATATACAAAATAAAAAAATTATTAGTCACTAAAATAATCACTATTATGAATAAAAAAATATAATTAATCTCTAAAATTTCAACTACCACTAGTGCAGAATTGCATTTTTACCTCGCCTTATAGGCCTCGGTTGGCAAGGAACCGAAGCATATAATGGGGTGGTGGCATTTTTGCAATTCTAGGCAACTTTTATGCCTCGGTTCAAGTAAAACTCGAAGCCAAAAGGGGTTATAGGCTTCGATTCAAATAAAATCGGTGCCAAAAGGTGTTATAGGCTTCAGTTAAGCAGACCCCCCGAAGCCAAAAACGTGGCCAGAAATTTCAAAAATGTCATTACCGTTACGTCTTTGGCCTCGGGTGGCAGGGAACCAGGGCCAAATAGCACTATATGCCTCGGTTATCAATTGAACCGACCGAGGCCATATAGTTTAATTAGGGCACAAAAATGTGAACCCCTCTTCTTCTTCCTCGCGCGCGCTGTCTCCTCCATCTCTCTCTGCAACTTCTGGCGACACCACCACGCGAGCCTTGTTCTTCGACCATCGTTGTGCTGCCACCGTCGCATCTCGCCTCCGGCCAGTCGTCCCTCCGATTGGACAGTGTCTCTCTCTCTCTCTGCAACTGTTCCGGCGACCCTCCACCACCACGCAAGCCCCTCTTCTTCTTCCACCAACGTTGGGCTAATATAATCTGTCATTTTAATGCATAACAATGAATTTATTTTCTTCTCAGACATCATTGGCAATTACTTGTGGTTTCCCTAAGGGAGAACCTTGTTGTGTGGTTTTGCTCTTTGCATCGCCCTCCCCCCAATCATCTTAGACAAGTGATAGATTGGTAAGAAACCTAATCTCAATCTTATGAAAATGACATGTTATATAAAAGTATCCTAACTTATTCCCTTTATCATAGTTCAATTATTGGACATAACATGTTGTTAGGGAGATCAACGACTAAGGCAAAATGTCTTGCATGGTGTTCCCTCCAGGTTTGATATTTCTATCCATATATTTATAATTGTTTGATTTGATTTTCTTCATTAATTGATTTTAATGTTGTTGATATAATGTAGTGTAATAGACAAACCGGCTCATATGAGTGCGGTTACTATATAATGCAATGGATGACAACAATTGTGCGTGCTCGTATTACAACTAATTGGGACACGGTAATATATTTTTGAATTAAAACAATTACTTTGCAATATTCTAAAGTTTGGTATACTAAAGTTGTCTTTCTATATACTAACTTAATGTCTTATTTTGCAGACATTCAAGAGTCCTTTGCCAATTCCCGCGAAGTCCATAAAGTTTGGTAGGATAGCATGTGCAAAATTCATAATTCAAATGTACAATAGTATTGATTAGGATATATGTATTTGGATTGTGTATATTTCAATTATCTTTTAAATGTTTTTGGATTGTGGATGTTTGAGAAAATATTTTGTTCTGGTTTGTGTTACTCTGTGAAAAAAATATGCAGGTTTAAATATGGGAATCACAATAAAACGAAAAATTTATTTAAAAAAAAGCAGTAGAATAGGCCTCGGTTGTTACCTAAACCGAAGCAAAAAAGGGGTATATGGCCTCGGTTCTTAGGCCAAAGAGTCTACGAAAATTTTAATTAAAAAACAATATTTTTAACCTATGGCCTCGGTCCTAGCTGACCCGAGGGATAAAAGGGGGTATATGGCCTCGGGTAAAAATCGAGGCCAAAAGGGGTACCTTTTGGCCTCACCCCAATATGCCTCGGTTCCAGACCCGAGGCAAAATGAGGAAAATAACCAGGGCAAAAAGCCCTTACTGCACTGGTGTACCAAGGTTTTAACTACCAAAAGAAATTGGTCACTAAACATTAGCTACCAAGATTTGTTTTCTACCCAAGGAATTGGTTTCTAAATTTGTCTCTAATTAATTAATAACAAATTTAGCAATCAGTTATAATTTTTTATTCATAATAGTAACGCTATTAGTAACCAATACTTTTTCATTTTGTAAATTGATATCTAAATTAGTCACTATAGTAACTAACAATTTTTGGTCATTAAAATTGGTTGTTAATGAACATTATCTTACCATGTATGCATATAGGAACTAGAATTTGAAGAAGGTAAACAATCAATAAATGCCAAATAACTTCTTGGTCACCTCAAAGATCTTCTAGCCATCAAATAGCCATCAAACACCGCACAATTAAGTTCAAATTTACAAATAAACAAAAAATATCTTGCAACCTTATGCATGCATGAATGCATGTGCCTCATAGAGTAAGTAAGAGATGTTATTATAAGAAAGAATCAATATGATTACCAAAATCAAAGCTATATGAAAAATATTTCCAAAATAATATATGAACTTCACAATATTACTAACTGCACCTTTTTTTTGTTGAATTTATTTATGATACAATCCATAATCCAATGTAAAGTTGGTATGTTTCTATAAAATGGTGACATTAGATTTTAACTTTAGAATTAGTATAAGTTTGATTAAGCTAGCTAGTAGAATGTATGTAATATAAACTTAATTAAACATACAATAACTCAAACATTCTTGACTACCAAGATCAATCATACTAGTTAAAATAACAAAGTGACAACAACAAATGATGATGATTCCCCTATAGTTGCTATTGATGATCATCAAATGTCATTTTGAATTTTCCATCAATTATATGATGATAGTTGGAAGCATCGTCATTGTATCTCCTTGTTTATACATGATTTGAGTGTGTTTCTTTTTATTGTTGTTATTGTTCTTCTCCTACCACTTGAGCTTTATTTCTCTCTCAACACCACTTGTTCTCCTTTTCATTTCCTTCATCTTTAACATTGTCACTCATTTTCCAGTCATTCGTGGTTATTGTCGTTACATGTAGTTTTATTATTGAATGATGTTATTTTTTGTTATTGTGCGCTAACTATTGTCACAATGTTCTCTCCATCGTTGTTGTTGTGCATTAATCCTTACATTGATGCACACATAATGCTGCCACCCCTAGTACGATTGACTCCACTTGTAAGTGTGTTTTTGGATTTAAGTTGATGAAGCTAATGAGTTGAACTTAACTTAAGTTGGGTTGAATTGTCATTCAACGAAAAGCAACTATGAGTTTGCTTTGAGTGCAATGGTTGTCTTAGGCCTTTTGGCATTAAATGAAATGCAAAAATAATGGACCAAACATGTGGGTTCAACTTTCAAGATTCTTGAACTAATGTTTGGCATCTCAAATGTTAAAATAAACACACCCTAACAAGTATGTCCATTTCTTGCTTTATTATTTTTTAAATTTTCTTAAAATTTTCTATATGTTAGGTGATTGTTCATTTTTGCATTCTTAGTTTTCAATTATTTTTCGCCTATCCTATGGCCCCATTGTTAAAGGTTGTAATGGTCATAAGTACAAACACAACAGAGGTTTCAACGGTTGTATCTATTATATTTTTTAGGAGTAGTGACATACCACTATATGTACACATGTCATACATGTTAAAGGTAGCAACAAGCAATCAAGAGCTCAAAATATATATTGTATTACTCTAAATGCAGTATTTTGAAGGGTAGACTAATGTAAGATTGCAGAAGCTGATATGGCTACAATTTTGAGTGTGTTGTGAATACCAATTTGGTAGGTCCCTCCTTAGGAACAAATCATGCACCTGAAATGGTGATCCTAGCCAATAAAAGGGTATCATAGTAACAATAGGAAGTGTTTACTTAAAGTTGTTATAACTCATGCATACATAAATTATAATCATGTCACTATAAAACTAACAAATAATTCAATGATTGAGTTATGTGACTTATTTTCCCACACTATATCTATGATATAAAAAGGTTGTCAAATGTTACCCACTTACTTCTTGGAAAAACATTATAAGTGGTTTCATTACTAATTCACTAGGAAAATTAATTTGTGAGCTAGTCAAAAGTGACTCAATGAGGTAAATTTTACATCGAACAAATCATTAGGGAATTTTCCATCATCTTTAAGTAACTTTCTTCTCCTATTTTTAGGCTAATTAATAAAAATAATTTCATACATAAAGCTTGTACCTTTCACACAAATTTAAATTAGATCTACAAAATTGCATGCATAAATTTGTCCATCACTACAATGAAAATCATTTTTTGTGATATAAATATTTCTTACTAAAATATATAAATATGTCTCTATTGTTTCCTTGTAACAATATGGGTTAAATATGTTTTTGCTCCCTTAACTTTAAGTGAAGATTGTAATTAATCCATCTTCAAAAATTTGGACTAATTTAGTCTCTCATCTTAAGAAATGCGTGGATTTAGTCATTTTAACCAAATTTTATTAAGTTTATTTGACGTTTCAAATTGATTTCATGATAGTATTTGAGTTGTTTACAATGTTTGACACATTTCCACTTCAATGTTAACTTAAATGCTATCATGAAACACGTTTGAAATGTCAAATAAACGTAACAAAAATCGGTTAAAAGGACTAAATCCATGCATTTCTAAAGTTGGGAACTAAATTGGGTCAAAGTTTTGAAGATGGACTAATTTGAATTTTCACTGGAAATTAAAGGACCAAAAACATATTTAGCCCATAAATAAATTGTTACTAGTAGTTTTACCACTATTGAATTTGTGTCAATATTTTAAAATGTTCCTAAAATTGAACTATATTATGACAAAAGTAATTGTCACTGGCAATTTTGTATAATAGTGACAAAAGTACATTGTCACTAAAATAACCTATAGTGACAAAATTAATTATCAGTAGTAATTTTGTATAATAGTGAATGGAATACATTGTCACAGATATACAAGACAATAGTAATAAATTAGTAATCACTATCATATTTTTTTGACTATTTTAAAATCTTACAATTTCAAATATTTTAGGATAATTATTCATTTTTTTATAATAAATATGTTATCATTACCATTAGAAATCATGTGTCACATTCCTTCCATGCTATAATAAATAGACAAATTAGTTTAACATGTTGAAATAAATATCAATATAAATAAATAAAAATCAAATATAAATATTCATTACATTTTAAATGAAAAAAAAAAACTAACAAAGAATCTGAACATATTATATATAAATCTTACAATTTCAAATATTTTAGGATAATTATTCATTTTTTTATAATAAATATGTTATCATTACCATTAGAAATCATGTGTCACATTCCTTCCATGCTATAATAAATAGACA
>Ga0214545_1013371_pt1 | contig 10202 bp, 7 predicted proteins | sample CNSS4metaG_FD_160064 | JGI IMG/M metagenome (GOLD analysis project Ga0214545, IMG submission 160064) | Root nodule microbial communities from cowpea collected in UCLA plant growth center, Los Angeles, California, USA - CNSS4 | ecosystem: Host-associated > Plants > Roots > Nodule | place: USA...
AATATATGAAGAATTATTTCCAAGAAAGTATCCATTAGTCTAAGAAAGCATGACTAATATTACAAATTTTTTGTCATGCTATTCAACAAAATATAAATAAAAAACTATACATTTTTTTCATGCTAATTTAGAAAAAATTGTTTATAAGACGGTTACTTGAGTAATTTACTATAAAAATTATAGTTAAAGATTAAAGTAACAACATATATATATATATATATATATATGTATATATATAACTTGACAATCAAATTAATTAAACATTCAAACTATTCAAATATAATTAAGCAACATTCTAGCATTTAAAAATATTAAATTGTGAACAAATATAAAAGAAATAGTAAATAATTATTAAAAAAATTAAAAAGAAATTAAAAAAATTAAAAAAATGTAAAAAAATGTTGGTGGGTTAAGTAGGCCAACCCACCATCAACCCGGCTCGAACCCGTTTAACCCGTGGGTTAAGTGACGGGTTGAGTTCAACCCACTTTTGAAAAAGTTGAATTTTTCTCAACCCAACCCGGCTCGAACCCGTGGTGAGCCGGGTTGGCTCACGGGTTGAAACCCATTTTGACATCTCTAAACCAAATCAATAATTATACCTTCTATATATAAATTAGATAAATGCTTTAATTAGGCGTGATATAAATTAGATAAAATTAATTACTTTAATTTTGCTTTGAACAATTTTTAATAAAGTTTTGCTATGATTATTAAGTTGTAAATATCATTTTTAGTGTTTAAAAGTATTCTATTTTAAAACATTTATTTGATTCTATATATTTTAATTGAGAGTTAAATACGTAAATCCATTATCTAAAAATAAAAGATGAACTTTTGGTATTTTATTATCAATTCTAGACAAACATATTTTGGAGGTGGATGATTGTTGCATAAAGTTTGACTTAATCCTTCCATTGGGACAGTTTCTTGTAGTTACTGTTGCGGATTGCATAATTGTCCCGTCACAAAAGTCAAGTGAGTCAGGTCATAATTGAATCGTTGTGGCGAAAGAGTTGTGTCTTGACTAATGATTATAGCTTTTGGTCTACGGGTAAGCATTTGATCCTTACAATTAGTATCAGAGCCAAGATCACGAGTTTGATTCTTAGTTGCAATTATTAAGAGGGAGATTGGAATTGAAATTATGTGTGATAATAATTATGCTATACAACTTTTTAAGCATCCTGTGTTCCATGGACAAAGCAAACACATCAATGTGAGATTCCACTTTCTTCGAGACTTGGTTAATAACGGGGCAGTTCAACTCAATTTTAGTCACTCACAAGACCACCTTGTTGATATCATGATGAAACCCTTAAAGCTGGAGCAGTTTGAGAAATTACGAATTATGCTAGGAGTAACCAGTATAAAAGCATTAGTTTAAGGGAGGTAATGTTAGGCATGCAGATTTAGTTCTAGTTTATTGTTATGTTTGTTATTTTGTTGCTCTGATACTCCTATTGTTTAAGAAGAATAAATCACATGTTTCATGATATTAGATATCACATCTAGGCATATAAATGTAATTTGTGCAGTTATTTGTTTTGATGTAACAACTTTATATAATCGTATACTTCTTGTTTTTGAATAAGAGTGAACATTTATTTCTTCTTTTATTTTCTAGAATACCCAATTTTAACAATTGGTATCAGTGTCAAGGTCACAAGTTCGATTCCTGGTAACAATTATTAAGAGAGAGATTATTACGAGTTACACAATTGTCCCGTCGCAGAGACCAAATAGGTCAAGTCATAATTGATTCGTGGTGACGAAAGAATTATGTCCTAACTAATGGTTATAGCTTTTAGTCTACTGGTGCACTCAATCCTAACAATTACATCAAGTTTTAGGTTTTTGGCATTTTGTCATCGATATAGTTCATAATGTGAACAATTTTAAACTAATACCTAACCGGTATAACTTGAAAAGATGGAGAAGGGAAGCAAAGAGTAGATGCACGAATGATGCACATGAAGAAAAAATTCAAGATGGTGCTAACCTCGATAACACTGGAATATTTATGGCTTATAACCATTGGATTGGAGTTCCGACGAAGCCATTAGGTTCAAGTATGTACATAGAATAGAATTCCGAAAATTGAGAATATTCTTGTAAAGAGGTTAGAGACAATTACAATATACAGTCATACACTCACTATTTTGCTTGGGAAACAAAAGAATCTTGATGGTATTACTGTGTAAAACAATAGAGGTCAAAAAATCATCAACTACAAGTTGTAATTATCAAGGCCCAAATCCCTCAACGCATCGGTGGCAGCATCCTTACAGTTGCTATGTGTTCCCTTGGCTTTCCTTATGTATTTCTCAATTCCATTCAAAAGCAAGGTTGTTCTGTCCAATACAAAAGTTGCAACAAGGTTACCATAATGAGGTATTAGGATTCACATTCTTCGGTTTTTAGCAATCTTTTTATGTCACATTTGCCTCATGCAATATTTTAAAACCAAATCAGTTTTTGATTTGGTTATAAAAGATGTTCAAAGTGGTCAAACTGATATTAATTAAATAATGCATAAACTATTACTTAAAACATAATTTTATAACTAAAATAAAAACATCGTCTTATAGATTTTTAATATTCAATGTACACCTAAAAGATCATAATTCTTAAGTTTAACTTTAATGAAATACAACAATATCTAATAACTATCACAATGTTACATCTAAAACGAAAAAAAAATGACAAAAATGTAAAAAGTATAACGAATCAAGATCTAAAAATTGTAAATTAATATAAATGACTAAATTATATAATTTATATAAATAATATCGATAAAATAATTTATGCAAATTTGTAATCCTTATTAAAATACGTTTTTATTTGTCCCGAAAATGTCGGATTAAATTTTAAAAAATAAATAAAAAATAATCTTTTGATAACACTGTTCAACCCAGTTTTAAACCAGTTCGGAAATGTTCTGGTTTTTAATATTAACGGACCAATTACCAGGTCAATTCCCAGTACTGCATGTTCCGGTTTTTAAAACTACATTCATAGTAAATGCTAAAAGGCAAAGACTACATAACTGAAAAACGAGAAAACAAAAAAAAAATGCAAAGCAATGTATGATTAAACATCTTGCATAATAAATATCACGAATCATAAACTTGCCTGTTTTCTGGATTTCTCACAACTAGATTTCTGATCATAAGACAGGAGTTTCTCTGCATTTGGTGTGCTGCAGGAAATTTCTTCATGGCCTGAACAGCTAGCTCACCGGCCCCAGCTTCAACGGCACGGGCTGCGTTTTCAGGTGATCTTAAACAAAGCACAGAAATAATAGACATAACCTGTGCCACAAATAAAAGCAACAAAATAAAAAACAGGTACAAGATGTACATATATACACAAATTCGAAGGAAACAAGTAAACCATGACTTTTAAAGAGAATATTAGGTCCAAGATATGGTCTGATATAATTCTTTATAAATGTTGGTAGCAATAGCATGATCAAGTATATTAGGAGTCTGAACGCATTAACAACATTGTACTGTACTACACCTAGGCGGTCTAACAAAACACACCAACACTTCTCATCCTTTGCTGCTATAGATACACCGACACAGACTAGGGGACTGGTGTACTACACCTAAGCGGCTTAACCTGACTACGACCATGAGATCCGCTTACATAACCCCTCAAGGACGCAAACGATCACCATGTATATCGAACAATCAATAGTAAGCGGCATAGGCCGCTAACTTAAGAAAGTTGAACAAGAATTTGATAGACCTACAACACTACCAATCAGGCCCTTGGGGCCCACAATAATGAAACTGTGGGGCCTGGGTTTGGCCCAGGCTCATCTGCGGTTCAACTCACTACGTGGCCAGATATAATTAATAATCTATAAATATACATAGACCCCACGAATTAAAGGTACGCATTCATTAATCCCTTAATCACGAGATTTGACTTTCTGAGAATTCTTAGTTGACTTGAGCGTCGGAATCTCCTCCGCAGGTAACCCTCGGGTCCAAATCGGTCTAAGCCGAGACACCAGCAGATAGCATATGCAAGCCAGAAGAAAGCTTACTAGGGAGATTGCAGATTGAGGTAAGGTGAAATTCGTGTCTGACATCTCTTATTTGTCCTCCGCATGAACAAACATTATAAACCATGATTAAATCATTTACAAACTTCAATAGCCACTGTCCAATTGACTAATAGCTATTGAGGTTACTATAACGAAATTGATGTGCCCAAAACGAACAATTCAATACTTGGAGTAGGATGTTTTAGTCTGACTGTGATTTTAAACTGGCTTCCTAAATAGATATTGCACATTCTCACCTCTTGCAAAACAGATGGGTCATCGGAAAATCTGGATGAAAGTATCATCAACTTCGCCATACCTCCTTTCCCAACAATTTCACTCTTGTTCATGTCACTTCCTGCTAACTGATCAATTAAACCAAGAAATAAGTCATTTAACTAAAGGGAATGAAAAACTTTTAACTTCATGGAATTGAACATTAAAAGTTATAAGCAATCAAATAATGAATATGTTTAAGGTCATTTCAGTTTTACTTACATTACTCAACTACATTCATATCATTATATAAAAATTTACAAGTATAAATTGTGTTTGGATTGGAAATTTATGAGATTATTTACTGCAAACTCCAGCCCCTGATTTTGGGGAAGCCAAGTGAATTTCATCAGCTACATCCTCCCAAAAAAATGGATGGCATTCACATTTTTATTTTTATTTTAAAAAGATGCAAGGGATTTATCTAGGACACAAACAAAGCACTCTCAAATCCCAAGTGATTGAAATTATAACACCTATAATATGCAAGGAAAACTTTCAGCTCAAGAAGAAAATGTAGGACAACCATCAACACAACAGAGAAAGAGACAATGCAAACCCTACAAAGAACAAGTAGCATTGGAAACTATATTTTGCTGAGAGAAATTACAAAAAATTAATAATAATAATAATAAACAAATGACTTGGTGAACCAGTCCACACATTTTCAACCTATACCTTTGAAAGTAATGAGCAACAAACTTTAGCCACAGCTTTGTTGCCTTGTTCAGCACTGTCATTGATACATCTGAGTACTGCATCAACGCCACCTTTCTCAGCAATGGATTTACATATTTCATCCTGCAACGTAAAATAAAGATAGTCAACAAAGATAACACAAGGCATCAATGCAATGCAATACTTGTGTCAGCAAGTCTTCAGTTTGAAGATGTTAGCATGGCTAAGACAACATGCTGTAATGAAGCCAAGGAATGAATTATTCCATGGGAATAATGACACAAAAAAATAGTAAAATGGGACAGCTAGGAAACCAGAAAGCAAATAACCAACTCCAAGTGGAGAGAATGTCTGAAGGGTTGAGCCCATAAGAGAGAAAAAAGAAAATTGTTGAGGACGTGCGTGGTGTGATGCAACTCTATTCCTCCTCTCTCTCTGCCTCCTTTTTCATTCTATCAGCACTACTCTTGTATACAGTCAGGGAGTTGATTTTACTGTTCATACCCAATAAGGAAGCAAACTTATATTTTAGTTATTGTGCAACGCATGGTACGTTTAAATCTGGAAAAACATAGAGTCTAACAGGGATTAAAAGCAAAAGTCACCTAATAATTGACCAATGAGACTGCGAGTCCTGTATAAAGATACACAGGCAAATATACCACACCATTAGCCCAAAGTTTAATTTCCATTAACATGTCCACCTTGCCTCGTCTGAATCAATAAAAGGAAACCATTGCAGCAACTCAATCTTAGGAATCATTTACGGTGAGACAGTCCATAAAAACTTAGTTTCAACAGCTATTTTGAGACAAAGTATGACCGACAATTTGTCACCACAAAAATCACCTAAAACCATACAACTACATGTTTTATCTAATGGCTACATTCCTATGAACTTCCAATACAAACACAATTTTGCATACTCAACATAGGATTGGATATTACTCCACTTACATTTACAGCAATGACTTTCAAAGTCGTGCATGCTGGAACTAGGTCAGGTGAGCAAAGCCCTGCACTCAGAGAATCCACAAGAGCTTCTGCAATTCCAATCTTGGCAAATTTTCGTGCATAACCATACACCTGAAAACAGATCAAAACGAATACTTTTGCCATGATGTACACATAGCTGAAATGATAGCAGGTTACAACTTTGAAAGACATGAACTAGAAATCCCCCGTTCATATTCACCAAATTAAGTTCCTAACTTGCACACTTTTACTTCTTTATTTTCACGTGTCCGTGTACATGAACACCTATGACACTCCAGGAAATATTTGGTCTAAAACAATATTCCCATCATCAATTTTTCAAATAATGACACAAAAGCCTTGTTTTTTTCATTTTGCTTTCTTTTTCAATGTGTCGTATATTCATCCCATATAGATACATTTGAAAACAGCACATAAAGTAAAAATAGCACAACGAATGTTCAGTATAAACCTTTAACCAATTAGAATTATCTATATGTAACTACTATAAAAGTGAATGAACTTATACGTAATTGGATGATGCTGAAAGAAACTTTTCAAGGGTCGATGGGTTCTATTAGAACATGGGGAATATTATTAAAGTACTCTATAAGAAATGAAATAGCAAACCTAACTGACCCACAAGTCAGCGAATAGTTAATTAATGGGCGCAAATAGCAATGTAAATTCTGCATGAGCAGTTTCTAGAAACCCATTGTGAGGAGAGTGCTGAGACTCTTGAATTCTCACTAATCAATACAGAATAAGTTAGACTTTTCTCTTTATCTCTACCTCTATGTATTGTTGAGTTAATTCTTTCAATTCTTGGTACTAGTTAGTTGTATCACATTATAAGTAAATTCTCTTTTTGGAATTACTTGTAGTGAATTCATGAAAAACTATAAATGATTTCTACAATCAAACAAAAGTAATGATATACACATCATTGTTATTCGTCATACAAAAAGATATAGTAAAAGTAACTGAAACTTTTTGCAAGAGTTTAATTTTCACACACTGCAACTATAAACATTTCAAGATTGTCGAACAAACTCTGAAACCTCAGTCTCTAACTGAGCCGAATAGCAGGTGTGATCTGTGTTTTGTAAGGCCTTCTTGTTGTAATCAATTAGAATGAACTTATTATACATGAACTGTGATTAGATGACAGTGCAACAAACATTTAAATTCCTTTCATGATTACTTGTGAATTCATGACAAACAAGAATTGTTTCCAACACCCAAACAAGAGTAATGATATATGGACACATGCTGCAGAACAAATGGTAAATGTGTAAGACTTTTAAGATAAATCAAATTCTTGTAATTATACATGGACACATGTTAAAGTACAAACACAAAATTGACATCTTTCATTTCTGGCTATCTGTCGTCGTACCATATCTTATTCCTCATCACATTATATTACTTAACATGTCTATATTTCTTTCTCTACCTCAAGTGTCCATGGATAAACTTTACCGGATTTCTTCTACATCCATAATAATCGTTAGAATAAATAGTTTTTAATAGGATTTATTGTAAGGTGTTATGTGCTTTGTGTTGGACCTAGTTCTTATTTGTATCTTTTCGAATTTTCTTATTTTCCCTCTTATACATTGTGTCCCATGTATCCCAAGTTATTAAAAATATGAGAATCTTAAGAGAGGGAAACACACACTCTCAAATATCTTTCTCAAGTATAATAAACACACTAAGTGCATGTTTGGATTAAAGTATGGAAACTAAGTTTGAGCAGATTTCATTTTGCTAACTGAGTTTGCAAAGGCAACCTCGATACTACTTGCAATTGAATCCTGGTTTCAGGACAAATGTAGTATGCTAAGGTACTTTTAAGGAAAATCAAACATACAACCAAACTGAGTTCTCGGGACAAAACGTAAATTGGAAATGACCAAACGGTAAACCAAACATAGTCTAACACATCATCAAGCAGCCCAACTCACCTGCGAAGCCACGACACGATTGTCATCCGGCGTCAAAAGCGCCCGAACCGCGTCATACAAACTCTGGATCCCCTCGTTCTTATGCAACGACAAGATCTCCAAAACCAGCTCATCAACCTTCAACTCCATAAACGACTCCTTCACGATCTCATCGCCGGTCGCCGCAGAAGCCACGACGCGAAATCCACTGCTCAAGATCTCCACATCCTGCTTATTATCAGCCAGAAAACCAATCACAATCGTCGGTCCGTCACACCGCTGAAACGTGCCCGTACTCTGAACATCTGAAACGACAGAGAGAATCAGCATTCAAAAGGAGCAATTCAGAACAGTGGCGAAACGGCAACGGTTGATAAACGAGTAGTCAGAACCGTGAAGCAAAGTCGACAATGCGTTTAAAGCGGAGAGAAGGAGCGCGCGAGATCCGGTGGCTCGGGGGATAAACGAAAAAACTAACTCGACGGCGCCGTTTCTGGTCGCAATTGCCGCATTCGAATTTGCATTTGGATTTGGATTCGAACACAATTCGTGGAGCGTGTTGAACGCTATGACTAGTTCGTCATCGTCGGGTTCGGATTGGAGGTTCTTCAAGCGGTCCAAGCAGTCGATGACGGGGTTGGTGTCGCCGGGGACGGAGGTGACGATGCCTGCGAAACGACGTTGTTGAGGGATTGAAAAATGGAGAAGGTGAGAAGGTGAGAAGAGAGAGAGGAACCTGAGAGATCGACGCCTTGAAGAGTGAGGGTTTGGATGGCGTCTTGGAGAGCCTCCATGGGGTCCATGCCGAGATCGTCGACGTTCTCTTTCACCAGTTCTTCGAATGCTTCCTGCGAGATCGTACGCGTCGCCATTGCTTCTTCTTTAACTCTCACTCTCTTCCTTTCTTTCCTTCTGTTTCAAAGTTCTTGAGTTTTAGCCTGTGACTTGTGAAAGTATATGCTTACTAGGGTGAACTGATTTTGAAATGGAGATGAAACGGCGGGTTCTGTTTGGTTTCTATTTTATCCTCACTTTGCTTCCAGCTTCGTTCTACACTTTGTCTTCTTTTTCTATCTTAAATTTTACGTTAATCATTACATTTTATTTTAATAATTAAACTTTTTGAAATATTTTTGAAGTAAACCCCTCTCTAATTATTATTGATCAAGTAAAAAATAATTCATATAAATAAAAGTTAAAGAGAACATAGTTGGAAATTTGGTTTTTTTTCCCCAAATGATGCAATTTTAATCATAATTTCCAAAAAATGGTACACTTTTTTTTCAAATTCCCGATATGTGTGAAGATAGCACGAGAAGTCATGCCAAAGTGAGACGACTTTGATTAAGTTGTGCTGAAGTCGTCCCAAATTACAGAGACTTCAATATTTTTTATGAAGTCGTCACAAATAGAAACGACTTCACTTAAATTAATTACTTCATCGAAACCAAAGTCTTGTCATAATGGAACGACTCCATAACAAGGAAAGTCTTGTCATAATAGCACGACTTCAGTATTGGATTATTAGGAAAGTCTTGTAATAATAGCACGACTTTAGTATTGGGTTATTAGGAAAGTCTTGCCATAATGACACAACTTCAATATAAAGAAAATCTTGCTGTAATGGCACGATTTCAGTGTATTGGACTATAAAAAAAGTCTTACCATAATAGTACGACTTCATTTTTAATATTAATGAATACGTAAAGTAAAAGTGAATAAAGAAAAAAAATAAAAGTTAAAAAAGAAAAAAAATTATTTCGATATGATAATATTAAATTGAATAAAGAAGTTAAAATTTTTATTATATATATATATAAATTATACTAGATATACCAAGGTAAAGAAAAGAAAAAAAAAAGAATTTTTTAATAACAAATATATAAGATAACTCTGTTTCATCTTCTAATAAAACAGGCTCTTATAGATAATTTTCATGTCCTATTATTTAAAAGGCCTAAGTATACAACACAAACAACTCTTTATGGCTGTTATGATCTTTCACCAAAGTGCATTACAATAATTAAAATTTGATAAAAATCAATCAAGTTGAAGCTACAATATAATTTATTTGAAGAAAACTTGGGACAAAACATATAATAAGAAGAAGAAAAAATAACGATAGCAAGTTTGAATGGTCGGTGCAATTGTATCATGGCCACGGCCAGAAGGGACGAAACATTGGCATGACAGCAAACTTCATGGTGCCATTGCTGCAATGGAAGCCATTTCTCTCACCGCAGGCAAAGTAATGAGGCTGCCACTTC
>Ga0214545_1013373_pt1 | contig 10202 bp, 5 predicted proteins | sample CNSS4metaG_FD_160064 | JGI IMG/M metagenome (GOLD analysis project Ga0214545, IMG submission 160064) | Root nodule microbial communities from cowpea collected in UCLA plant growth center, Los Angeles, California, USA - CNSS4 | ecosystem: Host-associated > Plants > Roots > Nodule | place: USA...
GTGCCTAAACTAAGGGATTAATTACTAAAACGAAAATGGCATTGAATAAGACATAATGTGCCATTCAATCCCTCCCTTGGCTGCCCTTCCAGCCTCCTTTGGCTGCCCACTCACTTAGGTTTCCTCCTCACCTTTCCATATTCACGTCAAACCAAAAATGCCAAAAATATAAAGTTTAATGTAAGTTCTCCAAGGGTTGAACCCACAACCATGCAATTGCCAAATCAATATTCAACCATTTAACCAATCCATATTTCATGCTAGGAATCACAATTCACTTATCATAATATACAAGAACATGTTTTCATAAATTTGAATAACAAAACCATAACATCAAAAGTTAGCATACATAGGACTCGAACCCAAGTCCTCTCACACAATCAAAGTGCTCTCATCCATATGAGCTAGCACTTTTCCACGTTATACCAATCATAATTTAATGTCATAATTATTACCCCTCCCGTATTTATTAATTAATTATTTATTTAATTAATTAAATTCCACGGGTCTTACAACTCGCGCTAGCGGATATCCGCGGATAAAATCCGCGACGGATAGTTACTACCTGCGGGTATTTATTACCCGCGGATAGCGGATATTTTAATATCCGCTTATAAACGGGTCAGGTACGAGTATCATACTATCCATACCTGCATGTACTTGTTACCCGCAAAAAATTAAAATTAAAATTTAATTTATATTTTATTAAGTTAATTTTAATTTTAATTAAAATTAACAGTATATTTTATTATGTCAAATTTAATTATAATTATAATTTAATTTAATTTATATTTTATTTTTATAATTTTATATTAAAAAATTTATAAAATATATATTTTTTTAAATATTTGTGGTTATCGGGTATTGACGGGTACCCGCAGGTTTTAAAAATATCTGCAGATATTTTTTAAGCGGATACCCAGCAGGTAAATAGGCGGGTAGTAGGCAGATTTTTTTTTGCGAGTCGGGTATGCACTATTCGTGCCCGACCCGACCTGTTGTCATCGCTATCTTATATTCAATTCAATCCCAATTTTATTTATAGTGGTGCAATGTTGTCTCTATCCAAATTGAGACCAAATTTACTTTTTGTATAAATGTTATAATAATATTTTTATTAACATTGTCACTTTTATTAAACATTTCTCAAATTATTTTTAAACCAACTCTAACATATTATTGGATTCCATTTCAATATAATAATATAGCAGTTCTAAATACTTAATCTTTTTTTTAATGAAACTTAAATTTATTTAATAAATATAATAATATTTATAAATCACATTTACATATATTTTTATTAATTAAAATAAAAATTTTATATATTAAAACTTGTTTAATTAATAATTATATATCTAAGTTCTTATATGTCAACAATTTTTATTTATATTAATAAATTTTGTAGTTTTTATGTACTTGAACTATTTCAACCAAAATTAGGACTAAACGACTAAAGTATCCTTAAAATTTTGCTTAAAAGTAATTTATTTAAATGAAATTCAACAATATACTTAGAGTTGGTTTAAAAATAATTCCAGGAATATTTAACAAAAATGTCAATTTCAATAAAAATATATGTACAAAAATTAATTTTGGCACAATTTGGATATGGATAATATTGATTCTTTAAAAAAATGGATCTAAATTGAATAAAATAAATAAATATAGGGATTGAATTGAATATAATAATAACACTTGACACTGATACTAACATGTAACACTATCACTGCCATATCACATTGACAATGTCACGCATTGACTTGACACGTGAATTATTTATTTTAAATAAATAAATAAATAAATAAACCATAAATTAACACGTGCCATATATTTAATATTGTTGGCATAACTAAATAAAAAAAAATCTAATTGCATCAATGTTTCAAAAACTAAAACTTAATTGAGACTATGAAAAATTGAGAGAACAACTTGAACTATTTTTTCGGGAATAAACGAGTAATTAAACCATTTAAAAATTTACATAATTTTAAAAGGATTAATATATATTTGGTCCTAAAAATGTATAATAATAATAATAATAATAATATTAATAATAATATTTTTGTAATAGTTAAATTCTAATAAATTGAAATAATTATCATACAATCATTTCATTTTGTTTAAATTGTATCTAAAACGATACCATACAATTTAGTATTGTATGTTACAATCAAAGTATAATGTAGTATACATGAACTTAGTACATACCTCCTATTAAAGGCACTATTTATAATAGAACTCAAATTTAAACTAATTAAATGAAACAACAAAGTAAAATAATACCAAACCCAATTATAAAGCCCTTGTGCTGCGATATAAAAACAAAACAAAATCAGAAAGCTAAGAAATAGTCCAAATAAGAAATCATCCAAATTTATGTGATCATCGTAAGAATAAAATAATTACATAAAAAATAAACATGTGGTGGCGGCTGAATTAAAAACATATGCTGTTGTCGGTAAGTTGGTCGGTATTGGTTATTAATTAGTGCAAACCTTTTGAATTGACATTCCAATTTCTTGGTCTTTTCTATATTTCTCTTTGATAAATTCTCACCATTCAAGGTATTGTGTTGTGTTATAAAGCACAAATACAATTTCAAATGAGAAAGGGTCTTAATTGAACTTCTTATTACAAGTTTTATTTTCCTTTCAGTACTTCCACCGTATGATGAAATTTTATAAGATTTATATTTTTGTAATTTTTAATTTTAGAATTTATAAAATTAATTTAATTATACAAATACTTATTTATTTATTTGAAAGACTTATGCCCAATACAGAACTCATACCTTAAATTTTAGACTTTTTACTATTTTATATGAGTATGCGCTAATAAAGATTTCTTATAAGTATCTAAGTCTAAAATTTATGATTTTGATTAAGATTCTCACACTGAAGATGTTTTTAATAGTTTATTTTATAAGAGACCTTTGCCAAAAACATAACTCTCATCGAGAAATTCTTTACATGTGGATGTGTCCCACACCATATAAAGGTCACCTCATTGGAGTTGGAGTAAGACAAATCATATATAAAAAAGCGATAACTAATATTTCCAAATATATTCTAATGTATATGCTCTTACATTAAAATATTTAGTAACTTAATTAAATATTAAAGATTGTTTTGCTGATTAAATATGATAGAATACCTTATCCTACATTATTATATATATATATATGAATTTTTAGTCTTATTGTATATCATATTCTTGTAATAAATTACATTCTTTTTGTTTTAAAAGAGAAATTGAATTAAAAAGTAGAAACATAAAATAGTTAATATTTTTTTTACTTTCCTAGCAAACTACTTTTGTTACAACCATGGTTAATTCTATTATCTTTGTTATTATTATTCTTGTTGTCTTTTTCATTGTTATTATCTTCATTAGTGTTTGGTTTAATTAGTCAGATGGTACTTACTTTCGTTCAAATGTGTCAGTTTGGTATCCGTTTTAAAAAATGTGTCAATCGAGTCCCAAATTTTGAAGAAGGGTCTCAATCAAGTTCCTTTCAGACAAAAATTATTAAAGTCGTTAACTTAATTCATGACTTTTACCACTAAAATTTAATATAAATATCAATACTTAATTTTGTAAGTCATTTTAAATATCAATACTGGTAACGGTATTAATAATATTTTGCTGAAAAGTACCTAATTGAGGCATATTTTCAAAAGTTGGACTCAATTGACATCTTTTTAAAAGCGGGTACCAAACTAACACATCTAAATGAAAGTGAGTATCATCCGACTAATTAAACCTTAGTGTTTATATTATACTCAATAGTCTCACATCCAATAGCATATCTTAACCAAGAGTTTTGGAGAGGCCAAAATAATACAATTCTTTGATCATTAGATGGTTGGATCATTAGTATAATGTTTCAAAAATTGGTTCCTCTAACTGAATAATTTGATCATTAGTATAACATTGTGAAAAAGTATAATCTATCTTGTTTCCATCTTCACGAATAGCTTCACTTTTATCATTTTTGTATAATGAATTTATTCTTTTATTCATCATCAATATACCTATTTTTTTTAAATAATATTAAAAATAATTTATCATAACTTAATAAAAATTGAGAGGCGTAAATATTAAAGGGAAAATATATTATAGTTAAGTCACAATTAAAAATCGATTATGAAAAAACATATATTACATTATTTTTTTCTTTTAAATTCATAAAAAATGAATATACCAAAGGCTCATGAGATAAAAAAAAAACAATGTTAACTATTAAATTAATATAGAAAACATAATGAATTTATATGTAACTCCCTTTTTTCTTAAAAAAAAACATATAAGAGTTAGAGATGAGTACAATTTGTGTAAAACTAACAAGAGAACAAGAAATGACATAAAAAATATCTTAATAAATATTTAGTGTAATTACTCGTTTGGTTATTGTTTTAATTCAAAAATGTTAAGTTGGTCTTCCAATTTTTTTTAGTTTCAATTTGGTTCTGAATTTTGAAAAACTTATGCAATTTGGTTATTTTCATTAAATTTCTTGAAATTAATCAATGTTTTTTCATTAAAAATAAAGATGATTTATTTTGTTAGTGTAATGAACATAATCCCACTTTCAATCTTGATGAAAATCCTTGTTCCACTTCAATAAATTTAATGAGAAGGACCAAATTGCATCAACTTTTCAAAAGTCGAGACCAGATCAAGACTAGAAAAAACATGAGGACCAACTTGACATTTTTTGATGAAAATAATGACCAAAAGATTAATTAAACCTAAATATTTTTATTCTTTATATATTTAATTTTATGTTTTAATATCTATTAACATTAATTATTGTGTTTTATAAAAGAAATAGGAATACAAACAATTTAATTTCCATCCATTTATAAAATATACTACCTATAATTTAAAAAAATTGAAAAAGTTTTAAAATTTTTAAAAATATATATTTAAAAAAAAAAATCTTTTGGGGGATCACGGCCCCTCCCAGCCCTTACAATGATCCACTGTTGCTCGCATCGCTTAAAAGTTGAGGCCTGAGGTGATTTAAATACTTTTTCTTCCTTCCAACCTCCAAGACATCTTTTAAAGACAAAATCGTGATGAAACACACATCCAAAGCAGACAATACCTCATATGTATGGTGATTGACAATGATTCTATCATTGGAATTGGGATCGGAACATTAGGCCCACCTTAAGGCCGATAACGAAACCATCAGTCCCTTAAGCCCTCAATTGGAGATGATCCACTTATTCTCCTTAGACCTCGACTGGGCGGCATATGTTCATACCACACCTAATAGTCCGACATTGCTTAGAAGTCAAGGCCTATGGCAGTTTAAATACCCATTCCTCCTTTCACTCTCTAAGACACCTTTTAAGGACAAAAATGTGACGGAGCACACACTCTAAAGCGAACCATGCCTCAGATGTATGGTGATTGACATCGATTCTATCATTAAACACACACACACACACACATATATATATATATATGTGTATATATATATATACATATATATATATATATATGTATGTGTGTATATATATATATACACACATATATATATATATATATATATATATATATATATATATAAATAATAAAAATAGTAACATTTCATAAACAAGGAGGATCTATATAATACAAAATTTATATACCTAAGCTACAACTATTATCTATGTTATAATAACACAAATCAACCTATAAGGTGTTGATATTCATGTAAAGTTCTACACTTGTGATGTGTTTTCTTTGCACTTGACACTATTTCATAACACAAACAAGGAACCTTGTAACATCCTAGGCGGATCGGGAAAATTTAAATCTTTATTAAACGTGTTGAAATCAAAATCCAAAACTTCAAGGCTTATCTAGTACAAAACCCAAGGTCCAATCATAAATAACTGATTACAAAATGATAAAAACATTCTTTAAACATTTCCCATGCTAGCCCCCCTCCGGCTCTATGCATCATCAACACCACCTGAAACGTCATCTAATCTCGTGTAACAAGTTACACGATCATTGTCAAATACAAGCAAATCAGGTGAGCTCAATATAATCAAACATACATAAAGAATTATAAACCCTCACCTGAAGCATAATAATTTATCCCAAAACCTCTTTTGAGAACCTTTCATTATGCACTAGAAATCATGACCTTCCACCATGTTCATACAGCTTCTACACACTTTGACAATGACCTTAAGATGACACATGCTGTCACGAGCCACCACTCGTGGTCCAACCTCTACGAGCCTCCCACTAGAAGACCAACACGAGTAGAAATATCACGTTACGAACCACCATCAGAAACAACCAAGTGGAGCTACCCAATACGAACCACCATCCGTATTCTCACACAAGATTCCCAACATCACCGACCAACCACCCGTGAGTGACAATCAAGTGGAGCTAGCCAGTACGAGCCACCACTCATATGCTCCCACGTGATTTTATACATCACTAGCTGTAAGACCCGTGAAATTTAATTAATTAAATAAATAATTAATTAATAAATGCGGGTCGTGGAAGCCTTTATGACATTTAATAGTGGTTGATGTGATGTGGAAAAGTACTATCTCAAGTGATTGAGAGTACTTGATTGTGTGAAAAGACTTGGGATCGAGTCATATGTATGCCAATTATGTGTTATTTCATTTTTATTGTTTTAATAACATGATTGTGCGTGTTAATTAAGAATATAATATTTGAATTATATTAGTTGGCATGAAATATGAATTGGCATGATGGTTTGGTATTAACTTGGCAATTGCATGGTTGTGGGTTCAAGCCTTGGGGAACCTAAATTAAACTTTATTTTTGCTAATGTTAGATTTGGATGGAAGGGGAAGGGTTAAAGGAAAACCCTAACTGAACTAGCAGCCAAGGGTGGCTCTAAAACAGCCCATAATGGAACAATGAAGGGCAATTAAGTTGCATTTTCGTTTTGCATTATTGACCTAACTTTAAAGCACCATTTAAAAGGTAAAATGGGAGTATTAGGAAAGGTTTTGGCAAGGCTGAAATTATACCCAGAAACCAAGCACGAATTCTGAGTGTGGTGAGGCTTGAGTGAGTTTTGGGGGCTAAATTGAGAAGAGGCTAAGGAGGCACTTGGTGTAGGGAGAACTCCTAAATTGGCAAAGCTTTAGGCAAAGGAAAAACCAGGTTAGGGGAGTTCCTATTGGTTGTTTTTAATTTTAATTGCATGAAATCGTGGTGTATTAGGGGTTTGGGACTGCAATACATGTTTTGTCAGAGCTCGAATCGGGTTTCTGGAATTTTTCCAGAAACCGCCTGGCGGTCACACGCGACCCGCCAGGCGACACGCGATACAGACCTAGTTTATGAGTTTCCTCCATGAACCGCCTGGCGGTAGAGGATGATCCGCCAAGCGGCACGAACACTGTGAAGCTATTTTTGATTTTTTGAATCTGTTTGGGGGTACCTGTGATATCGTTGTGATGTTCATATGCTCACATGTGAATTTGAGGAGTATAGTTGTCTGTGTATATTATGGTTCTGCAAAATGCATGAATTCTTGAATGGATTTGGGGATAAGGATTTTTGTTGGGGCTGGGATAAATAAGCATAAGCACTGTCAATGTTTGATGCATTGATTTTGTAGGAAAGATGGTTGTATGAATAAAGCATGAACCTGTATGATGTGAGCGAGTTAAAGTTATGCCAATATGACGTGAATATTGTGTTTGGGTGTTTGGGTCATCACGAAAGGTGCGAACAGACCTGGGGAGAACCCAGTTTTTCACGCACCGCCTGGCGGCGCTAAAGCTGCCGCTAGGCACCCCATCAGACTAGCAGAAAGGTGGTTTTGGGTGTGTTCGCATGATGGGAGTGGTTGAGTGGGGAATTAAATGCATCGTGGTATGTGATAGACTGGAATTAGTAAGCATGATAAGATTAACTTATTAAATTGTAATGTGTAATGTGAAGTAGAAGGGCATTCATAGTTAATTAGATTGTATGTTAAGAACTGAGAAAATGATAGGTGCAAAGTGTGTAAAAATGCTTATCAGATTTATACTCACATATAAACTATGGAGAGTGATGTTTCGAAGTGATGGAGATTATATGCATCCATACTGGTGTATTCCAAAAGTACATGTATATTTTTGACAATCTGGATGGCATGTTATATTTAATTGTTGATTTACATTGATAGAATATTTGGATGATATGGAGTGGAATAGGATAGAGTTCAATTCAGTACAAAAAAGAAAGCATGGTGTGTATAAATGAGAATAATTGTCTTATTGACTTTATTAAGGTGTGTGCATTGTGATTGAGTCATTTTAGCATAAATGGATAATTGTACATATGATGTGAGTTGTGAAATGTGTGATTTGAGGTCCCTTAGGACCTGTTTAATGTGCCAAAAACCAGCAACATTACGTTACTGGTATTGCGCCTGGTGGCGCGTGGCAAGCCGTCAGGCGGTAGACAATTAACCCAGTGACAGTAGTCACACTGCGTGTAGGGCGCCTGGTGGTAGGGATGGTCCCACTAGGCGGAATGATGAAACAAAAGGTCTGGAGGGAGGCTGACGCTTGACAGCGTGTGATGGTGCGCCAGGTGGTGACGAACAGTGCAGGGCACCTGACGGCATGATGGAGTCCGCCCGGCGGTGACAGTGTAGTGATGATTCTGCAGGCGCGTGGCGCCTGGCGGTGTGTGATGCTCACCAGGCGGTCTGGGCCCAGTTTTCGCCTAGCGACGTGTGATACGCACCAGGCGGATTTGGTTCAGTGTCGATGTGCGAGGAGAGGTTTCTACACAGCTTTAGGTGATGTTCATGATGCGAGGCTTTGGCTGGGCGTCCAGTTATGAGTGTAACTCGTATTGGAGTAACATGTGACCACTCTAGGTTGTAGCCTGGTAGTTTAGGAAGTCCAGTGGAGTGTGCGAGTTGTGGCTCGTATGGCGAGGTTCGGGTGATTGCCCTCCTCAGTGAATTCTGATGGAGTTTTGGTAGTCTGGAACAACTACAAAAATCATGTTTGTTTCGGGGAGCTCCACTTGGTGTCACGGTGAGATGCTATGGCAAAGTTATTCCCATGTGTGGACTATCAGGTGATGGCCTGTAGTCGGAGGGGCAAGTAGAAACTCGTGCAGCAAAGATCGATCATTGATCTTACCTAAAGGGTATAGAAATGATAGATGTCTAATGCAAGTGCTGGAAGTGGAGAAGAAAGGAAAAAGGGGGAAGAATACTAACCTGGGGTTAACTTTGAGTTGATGTATTTATTTATGATATTTGTTTGCTTTTATTTACACGAGCTCACCCTATCTATGTGTGTGTGGCGATGATCATGTAACTTGTTACATGGGAGCAAATGTTGATGCAGGTGAGCAAGCTGGTGCATAGACACAGAGCGGGGATAGCATGGGAGTCTTTTAATTATTATGTTTAGGAAATAAATTTGTAAACTCTCATGAGTCCTTTTAATATCATTTCCGTTTTATAAACTATGAATTAGTGCTTTTATTGCACGTTAATTGTGGAGAATAAATAACGTGGTTTTATTTAAATTTGTTTCTTATTTATTTTAAATAAGTAATTTCCGGCTAGGACGTTACACCGGCCACCACCCATGATCACCATGTGTTTATAATCCATTACGAGCCACCACTCGTAAATGGGTCTCAACATGTGTTACACCAAAGGTGTCATCCAAAGTTGTTTAATCCCGCGTCACGTTCCCAATCCAGCTCCTGCCTCTATGCTATCACCCGGTGCAAGCCTAAGTGCCGCTAGGCGAAAAGTCGTTGCAAGCCACTCGGCGGGCACCACACGTCGCCAGGCGCTACGCTATCCAGATGCCACTGTTTTGGTAGCTATCGCTTGGCGGTCTAATCCTCACCGCCATGTGTTGCGCGTTCCAAGAACTTCCCTAGTTCCTCCTATTGCCTGGCGGCTCACCCCGTGCCGTTAGGCTCCATACTAATAGTGTGAATGCTATTGGTTTTTGACACTTTAAGATAGGTTCCAAGGAATCTAATCACTCTACACACAATCCACAAAATCTCCATTGCACTCAATAGCACCACTACATAACTCAAGCGTCCATATGCATTTTCATTTATCTATATCAATATATATATATATATATATATATATATATATATATATATATATATATATATATATATATATATATATATATATACACACACACACACACACACACACACAC
>Ga0214545_1013374_pt1 | contig 10200 bp, 4 predicted proteins | sample CNSS4metaG_FD_160064 | JGI IMG/M metagenome (GOLD analysis project Ga0214545, IMG submission 160064) | Root nodule microbial communities from cowpea collected in UCLA plant growth center, Los Angeles, California, USA - CNSS4 | ecosystem: Host-associated > Plants > Roots > Nodule | place: USA...
TATTACACCAAATTTTGTGGAATTGAAGTATGATTAGGAAAGGAGAAAACGACCTTCTTTATAGTGAGATGAATTTCAGAGATAGAAGAATAACAGAAAGAAGGTAGGAGATAGAGTTGTTTGTATTGAAAAAAAAATTACAGAATGATTTAATTGATATAATAAAATATAAAAAAAAAAACTGAAATAATTTAGTATAATAAATAATTTTTAAAAGTATAAATTAGAATTAAATTAAATTTTAAGCTATATTTTTAATAAACAATATTTTTAAATAAAGAATAAACATTTTCATAGTTTTTTTTTTCAATTTTCAAGTTTTTATTATTTTTCCTAGCATTTTTGTACAGAGAGAGACATTTGAAGTTGTGGTGTAGTTAGTGGACAATACCATGCAACTTTCTTGGATATTGATTTTAAGTTGCGCTGTAGATAGTGACTTTTGATAAAGAAAAAAAAAAAAAACATAGTTTGCTTTTATATTATTATAATTCATTCTTATATTGAATATCCGGTAGTTTATTTTGTAAGTTGGTGTAATTCATTAATTCGAAGAAACTAATTCTTAAGATTTTTTTAAATACCTAAAACTGGTTAACACGATTTCTTGACCTATTATTTATAATTTTTAACCTTCAAAAAACTGTTTAGGAGAGTGTAACTGTGTAATATTTTAACAATGAAAAAACTATTAGTGTTTTTTTTTACTTGTATAACCTTAATTACATTAGTGTGAATATTTTTCCTCTGCTAAGGATAAAATTGTTAACAAATATTGATTGTTTAATTTTTATGTAATAATGTATATTTCTAATTTATACCTAAGAACTTATTTTCAATTTACGAAAGAATTGCGATATTGTTCCTTCTTTTAAAGAAAATTGAAAATTTACATTGTTGTATTTTTAAAATTAAAAAACTTGATTCAATATTAAAAGAAGAATGTTGTTGTATTTTTGAATCAAGACTTTTAATGAAATTTTTATTAACACGGGAGAAAATTTAATGAAATAAATATATTATAAATAAAAAAATAGTTCATCATTTTTATCTGATTTTTGTGATGTTATAATTTTAAAATATATACCATTTCCAAAAGAAAAATGTAATTTTTTATATATATTTAAATTTTGTTTTATTTATCAAGGAAGGTTTAAAATATCAAAGGAGATAAGAGATAGTAGAATATAAGATTAATTAGTAGCCAGAGATTATCTTAATTGAGATGTCTTAGTCATATAATTAATGATGAAGTGTAAAAATTAGTTAAAGAAATGGAAGCTTCAGAAAACTTTTTCAGAGTTACTTAAGAAATTGATTAGTGATAAATGACCATTCAGTACCTAACTATCTTTAATTATTTTTGTATTTAATTTATTGATTAATTTTATTATTTGACTAATATCTTATTTTATCCTATATTTTTTATGTATTAAATAATATAAAATTTCAACTAAGACCGCAACTTGATATTAAACCAATGTAACTAATGTCACGTGAGAGGCGTGGTGCTCCTTTTAAGATTTAATATTGTTTTCTTTTTCTTTTTTTCAAGGTTACTTTTAATTTTGTCATATTGTTTGAATGTTTACTTTAAAAAAGTTTATAAAGTATTATTTTCAATTTGATTTTTATTTTTTAGGACAAGTCAATAGATTAATTTTATGCCATGTCTTATCTTTATCAAAAAACAAAATTTACATTAATTATGAGATGTGATTCATCATTTGTGAATTACAACAGTTAATAAGAATAATAACTGTTCTTAATTGTACATTTTCCTATTATTATGTAACTGTTTTTAATTATTAAGGTAAATAATAATAGTAATAATATCGGTACTTATATTTATTAATAATAATTTAACTATTTTTCCAAGGTATTTATCTTCTTATATTTTACATGTAAGATTTTAATAATTCCTTTAAATTATTAAATTATTATTATTATATTACTATTTTTAATTTAACTATTTTCGTATTTAATGATATATCTATATATACCAAAAATTTAAATAAGGCATTCAAGAAAAAACTTACATTTTTCCTTTTTTGTGTAAGATAAGTTTTTCTTCTTTATACATTTTATTTACATATAATTTTAGTATAGCTGAATTTACAATTTTAATGATCATTGAAAAGTCTGAAAAGTCAGCACAAACTATGTTTATTTATGGTTGACTTCCGGTGTTCACGCGATAATCTCATCACACGACAATAACATTAATATATCCTATTACATTTTACATTATTAAACCAAATCAAATTATATTCAAAACAAAACAATTATATATATATATATATATATATATATATAATTTTTTTTCTTTTTTCTTATTTTATTGAATTAACATTATTATTATTTTGATTTTGTTCATGTTGATGAACGAAAGAAGCACGTAAGATTGATTATGCATGGACGTGTAAGGCTCGAATGCATTGTAATATGCGTGTTGGATTCTGAGAAGGACACGTGTCAAATGCGAGGGCAGAGAAAAAAAAATGAACGGTGGTGAAAAAATGGAAACGGTGTAGGAACCTGTGATGTATGAAGCACCGCATAAAAACAACACGTGTGGTACAAATTTGACTAGATGCCACGTCACTGGACCCCACTTTTTGGAGATATTATGTGATCCAACTCACGCTGACTCAGTTTGACAATAAACCACTCCATATGGGTCCCACATATACAAAATCCTCTGACATTTGATTTTTCATAAGTTCTTACAAAAATTTATTCAATAATCAATAAATAGTAAAAGAATTACCAATTTTTACATGGAATTTCATGATAGATTATTTGTTAATAATTTTATTTAGACAATGATATATTTGCAGTGAAAAAAATTTATATTTATTATTTTACTTTTCAATATAAATACAATTTTTTTAATTATAAAAATACCAAAAAATGTGAGATTGAAGATGAATCTCTTACTAATAAGAAATGGGAGATGTGGGGATATGGGAGGGTCTTGGTGTGGTTGTTTGTGTCTCTATCTGCAAATCTGCAAGTGTTTTAAAATAGAGGAATTTTCATTTTGGTGTAAAAATAGTAGTTTGTTTAGGTTAAAGTTAGGGTTAGAGGTTGATAAAGATGTTTGCATGTACTGAATATGGAAAACCAGAAATATGAAAATGAAAAGCTAAGATTTTCAGGGAAGGACTTGGGATCTCCAAATTCTCAGGCAAGGACTCTCCGGCCAGTTATAAATACTTCCAACCTTTCCACAACCATGACACCACACCTCAATTTTCTCTTCTTCTTCTTCTTCCATTCTATTTTCTCACATTTTTCTTTTTCGTTCTCTTCCAACTCTTCTTCCACTCAACATGACCATCCTCATCCAACAACATGATCACCTTGGTAATTCATTTTTGTAATTTTCTATGTTTTTACCAAATTATGTTATTGTTGCAGAAGATTGTTGTACCTTTGTGTGGTGACAGTAACCGTGCAAAATCTGTCCTTTTTGGACATGAAACACAGTTTTTGATTTGGAAGAGGAAAGAAAAAATGTGTGGTTTTCAGTTAATAGGTTTTTAAAATTGCAGGGGCTGAAGTTGAGGCAAAGACTGAACCACTAAATGAGAGAGAACTGGTGTTGGATGGTGGATTTCTGATACCACAGACCAACTCGTTTGGGCAAATATTTAGGTTTCAATCTCCATAACCTATTATTTCACACCCATTAATAATTTTCTCCAGTTTTTCTTATCCAAATCCAAATATATTTATATTTGTATGTAAGGACAAATATATTTATATTTATATATAAGGACAGAGACCCTTGGCTATTTAAACTTTTTCAATAATTCTGCATCATCTTTGAAAATTATATCGAATCAACGTAAAAAGGAAAAAAAAAATAATTAATCCTTCAAATCCATGACTTTTTCCTGTACTTTCTTTCCCTTTCATTTTCTTTAAACATTTTTAAGCTTTTTTCTTCTGTTTTTGTTTTCCTTTTGGGATTGGAAAAGTTTTTTATCTCGCGATTTGGTTGTAGGAATTCATCCTATCTGGTTTGTTTTTTGGTCAACGGGACTCGTTCTCATTGTGGACGAAAATAGAATTTTTCTTTTTTGTGGGGTCTAAGAAAATAAGAATTCTTATTCATGTCTATATTTTATGGGCTTGAATTGTCGATGAAATTTGGGCCTGGCCCATCAAGTTCTCGCCTTTCAACCCTATTCCTTTATGATAAAACTGGTATTTTGATCATTTTCAAATACCTTGCTAGATTTTTGAAAGTTTCCAGCTTTATAATTTTACAATATAAAACAATGTAATTTTGTTTAAAATCGAGATGAAATAAAACCAAATTTTGGTTCTTCAAACCTTTTCTATACAAAAGCAACTAACCTAAAAAACTAATAGAGCTTTTAGTCTCTTTCCACATATCAAACAAGATAGCACTTGTCATTTCACTTGCCTAATAAAATTAAGGATTAGTGAAATCATGAAAAAAGTAGTGATTAGATTCTCCACTTTTGAATGTTCACACTTGAATTATTATCTCATGAATAACAATCTATTGTAACCACAGGACCTATCATGATACTGAAAGTGAGAGGCATGAAGGAGTGGAGAATTTCTACAGAAAAAACCACACTTACCAATCACTTGATTTTGTAAGCACAAAATTTACATTTACTTTGTCCTGCCCTCATATCTCAAGTCATGTTTCATACAATTTTTTGTTTTTATCGATAAATGTTAGTCGTTAGTTTTTTATAGGTGAAAGAGTTGAATCTAGAATTTTTTCATCAGTATTTTCTAAACCCACCAAATTGTTAGTAGGGGATTGAATTCACGATCTTTCTTTTATTTTTTTTTCACCACTAAGTTACCTTATCGATGAAACATGGTATTTATTTAAACATTGGATTCATACATAGGTGAAGAAAATGAGAGAGGAGTATGCAAAACTGAACAAGGTAGAGATGAGCATATGGGAATGTTGTGAATTGCTGAATGAAGTGGTGGATGAGAGTGACCCTGACTTGGATGAACCTCAGATAGAACACTTGCTTCAGACAGCAGAAGCTATAAGAAAGGATTACCCAGATGAAGATTGGTTGCACTTAACAGGCCTTATCCATGGTAGTTTTCTGCATTCTAATCACCCTTTAATGCAATTTTCAAGATCCTTTCTGTTCTTGGTTTAATTTGGAAAATGGGAAATTATTTGAAGAGTTTCTCATCAATGCAGATCTTGGCAAGGTGCTGAATTTACCTTCTTTCGGAGACCTTCCTCAATGGGCTGTAGTAGGTATATGTGTGGTGTTTATGTAGGATTGGAACCTTAATAGTTAACAGAACATATCTTAATGTTTTCTTTGCAGTTTCTGGTTAAAACATTCACTAATGTTGAACATTTACTGTGTTCATTCAGGGGACACATTCCCAGTAGGTTGCAGATTTGATGAATCAATTGTCCACCACAAGGTAATTTTTTTCTGAAATCAAACCAATTTTTAACACAGATACCACACTCTCACTTTCTTTTTACCAAAATAGGTTTTATTTAACAGATAATGAACATGTTTAGAACTATGTTATTGTGTAAAACATTCAAAATCAAACACCTGACAGACACGTGTGTTGCATTCCCACTTCAGTATTTTAAGGAAAATCCAGATTTCAACAATCCATCATACAACACTAAACATGGGATTTACTCAGAAAAATGTGGACTTCACAATGTGATGATGTCATGGGGGCATGATGATTACATGTATTTAGTAAGTCCTATGAAAACCAAGTTCATTTTTCTCTTTTATTGCTTTGTTTAGGATTCTTCAATGCAATTATTTCATAAATTTTGAAGGAAAAATGTCTAATTTTGTTGTTTTCTTAGGTGGCAAAGGAGAATAATACCACACTACCCTCTGCTGCTTTGTTCATTATAAGATACCATTCATTCTATGGTAATTATTCAGCTCAGAAGCAAAATTTTCTAACTGATTATAAGTTCATAATCTTTCAAACTGCACTATTTGCAATCTTATTTGAACCAAACCAATGATTTGTTTTGCAGCATTACACAGAGAAGGAGCCTATAAGCACTTGATGAATGATGAAGATGTTGAGAATCTAAAATGGCTCCACATTTTCAAGTAAGATCACTTTTTTTAAAAGGTTAAATATGTTTATCTTGAATTAATCCAGTTCCTCAACTCTGTAAATACGTGAATTAAGTTTTTTTAATCATACTTTATTAAGTTTATTTGAAATTATACATTTTATTATAGTATTTTAATTTGTTTGCACCGTTTGAGACATATTTGTTTCAATGTTAGCTGAGAAACGTATTTTGAAACGTCAAATAAATCTAAACAGATTTAGTTTAAATGACTAAATTCACATATTTATAAATATGAGGGACTAAATTGGTTCAAGATTTCCAGATGGGACTAATTTCAATTTTCACAATATATTTAACTATTTTTAATATATCAATGAAATGTGATAATTGCTCAAACATATCTTAATTTTTTTTTCTCTAACTTCATATTCTGCAGCAAATATGACCTTTACAGCAAGAGTAAAACTCGGATTGATGTTGAAAAGGTCAAACCATACTATCTTTCACTCATCGAAAAGGTTACTACTTTGGAAACTTCAATGTCTTGTTTTTGTTACAGTTGAAAAAGTTTTCATTTGGGTTATACTAAAGTGTCATAATAACTTGTTTGGTGCAGTACTTCCCTGCAAAGCTGAAGTGGTGAAAAGTTCATTGGAACAGTGAAAGTGGCCATAATTTATGATGATAGCCAAACAGTTTCTTATGTAGTTGAGGAAATAATAAGCTAGAAAGTTGTAGTTGTATTAATCAATTTATATGCTTTGGTGCTACAAGATATTCTTCTTTATCAAATAATATTTGTAGCTGAAGCCCTATCTGAAATATTTTTTCTTTTCTTTTTTTAATTTTTTGTTTCCCTTATATATGGATTTGTCACAATATGTGAAACTATAAAGCCTCTTAATTCTTTAAGTTAGGATAATTATTCAGCAAATCTTTAACTTAAAGAATAAATTCAGGATTTAAACTCATAAAGTTAAAGATTGGATATTTCTATATAAAAAAAAATTTCAACTAAATGACAAGGGTCTTGTGTCCAATAATGATATAATTATAATGTAAATTGAACCGTGCTCATAATTAAAAAAAAATATCTGATGTTATATAAATTAACTAATTTATAATCTTATTAAAATAAAATATTAAAAGAATTAAAATAAGAAACTCTCTTATCTAATCTTTTAGCATTTTATTTTATCATATATAATTGGTGGTTAGGAAGTCCAAGTCATAATGAGCAGTACTGTCATGTCACATGGTCAATGGTGTAGTATTAAAAAATTTCAATTTCTTTGTCGTTCACAAAATTTTAATTTTCGTTATTTTTTTTTCTCAAATTTAAAACTGATATATTCAATACAAAATGCTACAAAAATGTTTGCATTGAAAGCATAAAAACACATTTAAAAATAGAAGCTATACCTATTTTTCAACACAGGGAAACGAAAAATATGATATATTCAATACAAAATATTATGTTTGTTCTTTTTTGGATACTTTTTTTTAGATCAAGTGATATTAATAAAAGTATTTACTTCAATTGAACATTAATAGATGATCTTAATATATCTAACACGATAAATTTAATAAAAAATAATTTCGAATTAACATAAATTTTAGATAGTTTTAATAGCATTTTAAGAAATACATTTTGATTCTATTACAACCCTATAAAATATAAGATCTTCAATAACTGCGGTTTTAAAAAAAAATCAAGATTTGTATCAAATAAAAAAAAAAGTACTTTACACCATTAAATGTTACACAGATTTGCTGTTTCAGAAAAAGAAAAGCTGGACTTGATTTTCAAACGCGATTTTGTGATAAAAACCAGATTTTGAAAATCGAAATGTCTTAAAGGAAATGGAAAAGTGTTTGAATCTCTTGGATGAAAAGCAGGAATAACTTATGAGAGATTGAAGTTCTGATCATGGCAATAGAATAGTTACTCCATTTGTGTAACACCACATGGAAGCACTTTGGAATAAAAAAAAGTGGTAAATAAATGGAAAGAGCCAACGCACTTATTGTAACATAAATTCACCAAACATGTCGTTGAATGTTTGAGTCCATGTCGCGTGTTTCAACGTGCATTGCTTGCCTCCACTCTGCAATAAGCGTTGACCAAACTCACAGAACAAACAATTACTCCTACTTACTTTATTACTACCCAGCTGTCACTTACTCTTTCAACTCACACACTCATTATTTTTCTAACCCAGAAACTGTTTCATTTTCATTTTTATTTAAAATTAGTTTATTTTGAAATTTTAGATCAATTTAGTTTCTTATTTTTTAAAATATGTGTATTTAGTCATTTTAATCAAATTTTGTTAGGTTTATTTGATGTCTCGTATGTATTTTAGAATTGTATTTGAATTATTTATACTGTTTGACACATTTTTCTTTAATATTAAGTCAAATATTATTATAAAAAACGTTTAAAATATTAAATAAATTTAACAAAATTTGATTAAAATGATTAATTATATGTATTTCGAAAAATGAATTACTAAATTGGTCTAAAGTTTTAAAATGGACTAATTTTAAAATTCACTGAAAGTTAAGGACTAAAAACATATTTAACTTTTTTTTTTTATTTTCTTTTCTAGAAATCTTTAACCTTTGCCTAAATATATATTATACACATAAGATATAACATAAACAGTGTCTTTTCTATTATCGGGCTGGCACTAATATCTAATAATTAAGTCTTTGGAAGTTAAAAATAATTTTAATTGAAAATTAATTATGGTACGCTTGTTGTTGGAAATTGGGTCTACAGGCATAGGTCATCTTAACATTCAAACGTAATTGAAAATTATTACATGTTGAGATTAATTGAAGTTATGTTCTTAGTTATGCGAATGTTACATCTTTTATATGTGGGATTTTGGTTCCTACCATGTGAGACAGTGGGAAGTGTGATTTTATAGGTATTGTTTCTTCTCTTATGAATAAACGTGTTTCATCAACTTCAAAATACACTTTTCCTTATTTTACAATATTTAATGTTTGTTGGTTTTGTATATCACTTAAAAGCTATAAAAAAAATCTAAATTGTGAAATCTAATCTATAATAATTTAAATTTATATTGCTTTAAATTTGTTTAAATGGATTTATTCTAAATTTAAATTTATATTATCGGATTTTAAGTTTTATTTATTTAATAGGATTTGGATTCAATTTAGATTGGATATTTTTTAAATTTTGAAAACTTAAATTCAAGGTATGTTAACCAAAGTCAAGGCATCTCAAGTAGAGTTGGTTCAAGATAAAGGTCGAGTTAAATTGGTCTAGTTAAAGTCTAGTCGTTTCAAACTTAAGGTCGAGACGAATTTGTTTGAGTGGAAGGGTAGATTCAAGTCTACCTAAGTTGAAGAATCGAGTCATTTTGACCCGAGTCGAAGTACCAAGTTGAGTCAACTCGAGTTGGAAGTTGAGGCGAGTTGGGTTGAACTAAATAATCAACTTGAGTTGACCTAATATAAAGGTTGAAATTAGTCGACTCTAGCCGAAGAATCAAGTTGAATCGGTCCTAGCAAAAAACAATTAAGTTGAAGGTTGTGTTGAGTCATTTTGATCCAAGATCAAGCTAAATTATCCCATGCCTAGGATCGAGCCAATTCAACACGGTCAAGTCGAGTCAATTTAGACCTAAGTCGAGTTGGGTTGGTTTAAGCCGAAATGGAATAAAGTCAACATAAACCCAAGTTGAAGTGAGGTGGCATAGATCCAAGTCAAGTTGAGCAAACTAGACCCAGGTTGACATAAGTCGAACTAACTTATGTATAATAAACCTAAACAAGTCAAATATACTATATCAATCTCACTATACTTAATCTTATTAACAAAATAGATTCAATTAAATTTAATCTGATTAAAATTGAACTACAAAAAGTTCAAATATAATTGTTCTAGTTAAAATAGATCTAAATTCAATGTAAACCGAATTTTAAAACATCCCATTCCTGACCTAGGAATAGAGATGGCAAATAAACCCGTGCCCGTGGGTATCACCCGAACCCGTCCCCGTTTTGACGGGGAATCCCCGCTTTGACTGGGTATGGGTATGGGTATGGGTAATACCCGAAATTTTCAACTG
>Ga0214545_1013376_pt1 | contig 10198 bp, 6 predicted proteins | sample CNSS4metaG_FD_160064 | JGI IMG/M metagenome (GOLD analysis project Ga0214545, IMG submission 160064) | Root nodule microbial communities from cowpea collected in UCLA plant growth center, Los Angeles, California, USA - CNSS4 | ecosystem: Host-associated > Plants > Roots > Nodule | place: USA...
TATATATTTTGTGTGTGAGAGAGAACATCATATGTTGGTAGCATGGTTTTTTGAACTTGTCACGGTTGTACGAATCTTTGTAGCACTTGTTATTCTTCTTGAGGACTTGCCTAATTTCTTGTAGTATTAATCTAATGTTAGTTTGTCTACTTTCGCCTTTTATAATTCAACCATGACTTGTATCTCTAACAAAAGGCTTATTCTTGGTCATGATCAAATGTTATCTCTGGCTTCTATCTAACAACAAGATCACTTTGTTTGTTATAATTAGCACTTAGGTGTTAAATGATAATACTTAAAAGATTAAAAATTTTTGTGCGATAAGAACTTAACCATTTTTACCTTAGCAATACACAAACATAAACATACATATATACATATTAGTACAACAAGTATTTTGTCATATTTTATATTTAGTGCAACATGAAAAAAAAATTACAATATTTGTACACAATTTTTAATTTAGTTAAACTTGTTTGAACTCTGTTCATTGTTAATGTAATTGAACACGCGTTTGGTCTTAAATAAATATTATATGTATTTATTGAAGAAAATAAATTAATGTTAATATACAATTAATCTTGAAGGGAGCTTTTTACTCTTTGTTTTTTGTTTTGTAAATGTAAAACCCTTACTGGTTAAGTTTAATTGCATATTAACATTAGTTTTTCCTTAATAAATACACATGACAATTACTAAAGATTAAACACCTTTAATGGAGTTCAAACAAAATTAGTAGAATTAATTTTTTTTGTAATATGATGGTAATTTATTTATTGTACTTAAATACAAAATATGTTAATACTTGTTGTACTGAAATAAATATTTACTCTATATAGAAATATGAAACTTGTAATTTAATTTGTTTTCTATAGAAAATGTTGGTGCAAGGTGACCCTAGAAAAGGGGGAAGGGTAGGGGGTGTGAATAGAGCCTGTAAACATTTTATAACCATTTCATGCAGACCTAATATAAATAACATAAAGAGTAAGGTAGAGAAGAATGCACACAAGGATTTATATTGGTTCATGTCACACCTACATCTACTCGCTTAAACACCATACTTAAGAAGTTTCACTAATCAAATGCCTTGAATATAATGAGTATCAACCTCTCCAGGTTACAATGAGTTTAACCGTTGATCTGAACCAGTATAAATACTCTTGTGCTCTCCTACAATGTGCTTTCCATTTAGAACATAGTCTGTCTAGTCTCATAACACTTTGTTTTACTATGTTTACATCTTTCTCTACTAAATATATCCCCACTTAATGCCTAAAATGAGGTCATAGGTCTTTATTTATAAACTGTCCAAGGCGGTGCTCCACTCTAGCTTTGGCGCTTGAGTCATAGAGATTTTATTCCAGATCTTTCCTAACTGTCTTTCTTAGGGCTTAAGCCAAACTTTTTGGGCTCAAGTTGTAAATGTGAAATTCTAGATATTTCCAAAGGTGGGTGCTTGAGGTTTCCTCATTATTAGGGTTTCCTTAATCGCCTTTGTAGCACTCAACACAATTTTCCCAAAATTGACTGATTTTAACCTAATTTATCTATTTTTTAACTTTAACTATCTTCTGATGCTTAAAACTACAAAATAAGCTAAATAGGGGTGAATTAAGCAAAATTTAAACAAAATAAAAACAATATAAGTGCTAAAATGATTTAAAATTCGCTTAATTTATGCATTTATCACTACACTCCACTTTAAGTATGTTTTTGTCCTCAAACAAAGCACAAAATCAATTTGTAAAGAATGGTTCATTGTAGATATCACCACTAAAGGAACAAAGTAGTTTTTTCATTAGTTGGCACAAGAACTCGTATCAAATCTCAAGGCATTGCTGACAATACTAAATGGTGTCCATTCAAAATATTAAGATAAAAATGCAAAATCATTACACAATTTTGGTTCTCATTTAAATGAAGAAGATTTTCCTCCCCAGCTGAGTGTGTCACTCTAGGCAACCTTGCAAGCTTCCACTTAGTATCGTTTTTTTTGTTTCCAATCACTATGTACACACAATGAGCATGGATCACTAAGGTCTTTGAAGGGTTGTAATGTGGCTCGATTATCAAGAAAATATGATTAGTTGTTTAACTCTAGGCAAAAAGTATTCAACAAAGAACTTGCCTTGATCCATTCCATGCTTCTCGTGCTTAATAGAAATCAAAACTTGATACAAAACCAATGAAATTACTCAACACGAATGCCTCAATCATCTCACATGTGTTTGGCTCACTCCTCTTACTTGGTGGATTCACTCATTATGTTATACTATGAATTCTATTTGCAATGCATCTTGAACCTTTAAGCACTGGGACTTTCCATTTTTTCTGATTTTGAAACTCCCTAAGGCTTTTAAAGTTCAAAAAGGATTTGTCTAGTTTTTCTCATAGTTCTTGTTCCAATCATAAGTCCAGAAAAATTTTCTTTGCAATTCTAAATAGATATCAATTTTCGAAAATGTCTATATCTAGTGATGAGTAGATAAAATATATGTGCATTCATGCATTATCTTAGGCCATTTTTATTCACTTTTGCATTATTGGAATGATTTCATCATGCCATTATCTTTGTTTCAGATCATACAATTGGGTTCGTGCATTGTTTGTGTAAACAAGTGTTTTGAGGTGCAATTATATTTGGAGGGAGTTAGTGTCAAAAGTGAAGGAAGCAAATCAGTAAGTTCCACATGTGCCTGGTGGATTTTTCCACGACCTGTGGATTTGACTTCAAAGATGCAAGATAAAAAATAACAAGTTCCATAAGTGGCTGATGGATTTTTCAACGACCTGTGGATTTGGCTCCATGATAAAGAATGCAAACCAATGAGTTCCACCGGTGGCATATGGATTTTTCCACAACGTAGACTAACAAGGATTTAAAGGAAAAAATAAAATAGAAGAAGGAGAAAAATGGGGAAACAGTTAAGGGGGAGAGGGAACCACCTGAGAAGGATACTAGGGGGAATCGTGCACGAAAAAAGTCTCTATTCATCTTCATCATTTTCTCTACTTCCGCTAGTATTAGTTTTTAAATTAGGCAGAACTAATTTTCCCTTTTTGTTGGAGGATTGATGTAAGACTTTGGATTATAGTTACTATTTCTTGACAATTAATGTTCGTTAATGTTGGGTATTGGGCTCCCTTCCTATGTGGAGAAAAAGGCCTAAAACTTGAGAAACTCATGTCTCACTTAACCTAGTGGAGAGAAGGCTGCAAAATAAATAGAGAGGGAGAACAATAGAGTCAAAATCTACTAAAAACCCTAGCACATTGAGAGAGAGGTAGAAGGAAAAATTTGTTCACGTTTTTCACAGTGCTGCCACCGTAAAATCGGCACTGTGTTCAAAACTCATTGTTCTTCATTCTGATTGATCGGATCGTTGATACGAGGTTATAGTTGGGAGAAATTAATTTCGCACTACAACACTGATTTTATAAGTTTTTCTTCTCTTTGTTATTATTTATTTGAAAGCTTTGTTGTTTTTCTATTTGGTTGGTTGGGTGTTGACACTAATTTGTGCAGTTGATTGAGACTCATTTGTACTCTTGCTGATTATAGTGGAGATATTTCTTTGGTCTAGACGCCTTGTGGTTTTTACCCTTAATTTGGGAGTTTTCCACGTTAAAAATCTTGGTGTCTTTATTTGTGATTGTGGTGATTTATTATTGTTACTCTTTGATAGTTGCTCCTCATAGATTCTTACAAGTTAGGGGAAATTATATCCAGTGCATTCTCTAGTATATTTTTTGTGTTGTTTTCCCCATTAGAATGGTATCAAAGGTTTTGGTTGGGCTATATTTACCTTCTTGAATGATGGAGGCAAATGCAAAGATGATTCCATTGAATGGTTCAAATTATCAGTTGTAGAAGGGCAAGATGAAAGACTTATTGTTTGTGAAGAAGTTGCATCTTTTCCTATTTGCTACATAGAAGTCAGATTCTATGTCTAATGAAGAATGAGACTTTGAGCACCAACAAGCATGTAGTTTTATTCGGTAATATGTTGAAGATAATGTTTATAATCACATGGCTAATGAGACACATGCTAGAACTTTGTTGCAGAAGATTGAGTCTTTGTATGATTCTAAGTCGGGCAATAATAAACTGTATTTGTTGAATTGCTTGATGAATTTGAGGTACAGAGAGAATTCTTCAATTTGTGATCATTTAAATAAGTTTCAAGGGCTCCTAGATCAATTATCAGGAATGGATATAAACTTTAATGATGAAGTCTTTGGACTATGGCTACTGAATGCTCTACCAAAGTCTTGGGAGATATTTTGAGTTTCAATTACAAACTCAGCTCCAAATGGTATTATTTCTTTCTAGATGGCAAATAGCAGTGCTCTTAATGAAGAGATGAGAATGAAGGCACATGGTTCTTCATCTCAATTTGATATGTTTGTCACAAAAATTATTCAGAAAAAGGAACCGAAAGGTGGTAGAGAGAAAAGCAGGAGTAATTCCAAGTTAAGATACAAGAATATAGAGTGTCGATAATAAAATAGGGCACATTTAGAAATACTTTTTTTAAGTGGAAAAAGGATAATGCGAACAAGAAGGCCAAGTAGAAAGAGAATGATCGTGGCAATGATAGTGTCACTACTACTACAGGTGGTGTGATCTTGTTCTTCTTCGTGACTTTGAGTTCGTTAATATTGTATCTAATGAGAGCATGTGAATTATTAATAGTGGTGCTACATTGCACGTTATACCTAGGAAGGAGTTCTTCACATCTTACACTTGTGGTGATTTTGGAGTGTTGAAGATGGGTAATGATGGTGTGTCTAAAGTGATTGGTGTTGGTGATGTTTGCCTACAAAACAACATGTGAATGTAATTGTTGCTTAAAGAAGTCAAACATGCTCCCGATGTCCATTTTAATTTAGTCTTTGTGCAGATGCTTGATGAAGGTGGTTTTGATAGTCACTTTGGTTCTAGAAAGTGGAAACTCACCAAAGGCAATTTAGTTGTGGCCAGAGGAGAAAAATCAGCCAAACTATATTGGACAAAAGCTTTGGTTGCTAAAGACACTGTGAATGCCATGGATATGGAGACATCTTTGTGACACCAGAGGCTTAGTCATATAAGTGAAAAATGGCTGAATTGTTTAGCTAAAAAGGATGTTCTTCCAGGGTTAAAAAGTACAAAATTTGAGAGATGTTCTCATTGCATGGATGGTAAGCAAACTAGAGTATCCTTCAAGAAATCTGACCTTAAAGATGTCAGAGTTGTTACAATTGGTGCATTTTGATGTTTGTGGCCCGTTTAAGGTAAAGTCATTTAGTGGTGCACTTTACTTTGTTACCTTTATTAATGATTATTCCAGGAAGCTATAGGTCTATGCACTTCAACAAGGATCAAGTACTTGATAAGCTCAAGGAATTTCATGCCTTGGTTGAGAGGCAATCAAAGAAGAAGCTGAAATGTATTTGTTCTAACAATGGTGGTGAGTATCGTGGACCATTCGATGCTTATTGCAAACAACATGGTATTGCACATGTGAAGACTCCTCCTAAAACTCCTCAATTGAATGGTTTAGTTGAGAGGATGAATAAGACATTACTTGAGAAGGTGAGATGTATGCTCTCAGATGCTAAATTACCCAAGCATTTTTGGGGTGAGACACTATACACGGTGGTGCACATTATCAATCTCACTCCTACTGTAATTATGGACAGTGAAGTGCCAAATAAAATTTGGTTTGACAAGAATGTAAGCTATGATCATTTGCATGTCTTCGATTGCAAGGCATTTGTTCATATTCCAAGGGATGAAAGATCTAAGTTGGATTTGAAGACAAGGCAATGGATCTTTATTGGCTATGGTGAGGATGAATTTGGCTACAAGTTTCATGATCCGGTTGACAAGAAGCTTGTTAGAAGTCGTGATATACATTTCATGGAAGACCAGACCATTGACAACATTGAGAAGGTGGAGAAGACCACACCTAAGAATGATAGTAATCTCACTGATGGTAATTTGATGAGGTTGCTCGCTCACAATCTGGGGAATGTTGAAATTAAAGCTCAAGATGATGAGCAACATGGTGATGTTCATGATCAATAGGTTGGAGATGGAGTAGAGGTTCTAATTGATGATGCTCAAGAGGCACATGATGATGATCTTGGTGATATACCTGAACCACCTTAAGTGCAACTTAAGAGGTCTAACAGATAGAAACAACTTTCTACACGGTATTCTTGTGATGAGTATATAACCTTGACTAATGGTGGAGAACCTAAGTGTTTTGAAGAGGCTTTGGCGAGTGAAGAAAAACAAAATTGGTTGGATGCAATACAAGATGAAATGAAATCTTTGCATGATAATCATACTTATGACTTGGTGAAATTGTCTAAGGAAAAAAGGGCTTTAGAAAACAGGTGGATCTTAAAGGTGAAACAAGGCCAGATTGGTGATGAAAGGTTTCAAATAAAAAAAAGGTGTTGATTTCAATGAGATTTTCTTACTTGTGGAAATGTCATCCATCAAAACTATGCTAAATTTAGCTACTACTCTTGATTTGGAGGTTGAGTAGATGGATATGAAGACAACTTTCCTTCATGGTAATTTCGAGGAAGAGATATACATGAAGCAACCTGATGGTTTTTTTGTTGAAGGCAAGGAAGATTATGAGTGTAGGCTTAGGAAAAGTCTATACGGTCTGAAGCAGGCTCTAAGGCAATGATATAAGAAGTTTGAGTCTTCTATGTGTGAGCATAGCTACAAGAAGACTATTTCTGATCATTGTATCTTTATTAAAAGTAAGGGTGGCAAAACGGGCTAGCCCTACCCGTTTAGCCCGACTCGCCTTTAGCCCGCACAAAATGGATCGGGCCGGGCTGGCCCGCCATATGAAAACGGGTTGCGAACTTGGATCGGTCCCGCCAATGAACGGGCTAGCGAGTTGATGGGCTGGCCCGCCCTATTATTTTTGACATTCATCTTGCTGAATTGTGTAAATATGGGTGTGCAAAGAGTAAAACACATGGATTGGGCCTCTGATACATTTATTTTATCTATTATATTTTTACGCGAATCTTAAAAAACCTTAGATAAAAGCTTCAGAGAGCCTGTTCTGTTCTCCTTTGTACTCTCTGTCGCAACCACCACACTGAGCTTCATTGTTGTTCACCATGGTCACTCTGCCATTCAACCAGTGAAGGTCATCGTCGGTGATACCACCGTCTCATTAGGGTTCTCAATTGAAGTCACTGTTAGGTTCTTGATAGCGTTGTCATTGACGCGATCAAATTAATACTACTAAACTATAGCAACTTCAGTATTGCTAAGATAGTAGTCAAGAAAATAGAAAGGGTAAAGTAACCCTAAGTCGTCTCCCAACAAACAAAAAATTGCTTTTTAACAAATTAGTTCTTATAACATCTATACAAAAGAGTTAGTCAAATAAAATAATAAAAATATAAAAGGATTAAGATAAACAAAGAAAGTAGTAGAAAAGATAAAAAGAGATAAAAACAATAGTAAAGAAAATAGATTGATTCCATTGCTTTTTCAAAATAGATCCATCATCGATTATCTAAAGATTATTGCTCAATTAATTATTGTTGTAGATTTGTAAATTAATCAATGTAAAGTCTCAATTAATTTGTTGGCGTTCTCACTTTTAACCAAAGTACAGTATCAATTAAAAGTGAGAACTTTTAGATTATCCATAGTAAATTCAACCAAAGTATAGTCTCAATCAAATTTTACTATGCCTAATCATGTCTATTCTTTTATCTCCTCACCAAATAAAAAACTTAATTAATCAAAGTAAAGTCTCAATTAATTTTCGTTAGAGTAAATACCTTTAACCAAAGTAAAGTCTTAATTATTGGTAAAAACTCATTTAATCACATGAAAGTTTCTAAATAAAACCAAAGTAAAGTCTAAATTAAATTTAAAAACCCTTGAACTCATATGATCAACATTTATATAGATTTAAAATCATTACCTTTTACGTGATTCAAAGTTAAAAGACATAGATGAATTAAAACCTCAACAATAATAAAAAAGGAACAAAGAAATTATTTCATTCGAACCTCAAAATCCATAATGAAATTACAATGGAATCAACCCAAGAAGTTTAGTAATCCTTAGAATGCAAAAGTAAAATAAAAATAGAAGAATAGAGAGAAAAAGGAAACGAAATTAGGCCCCCCTAAGGGTTCCAAAACTCCAAAGTCCCGAGCTTTTTTTTTTCTTCTACTCCCTTGGTCTCTTTATATAAGACTTGGACTGGGCTTTTCGGTTGTGTTAAGACTTTGGCAAGTGTACCAAGTCGCGCAAGTAGTAACCGGTAAGACCAGGATATTGTTTCCCAAGAGACTCGTGTATACTAAATATTTGCGTAATTAGTGACTAATTTAAACTAATGAATAAATTCATAATTTGGGTTTTTGTATGAAATTAAATTTTGCCTAAATAATTAAAATTGAACTTGGATATTTGAAGACTCTAGGAAATGGTAAAGACTAGAAATGCAATGGATTGATATTGTTGGAGTTAGACTTCACCTACTTCACTCTCATGTATATTAAGCAATAAAACTCTTCTCCATTAATTACTAATGTCAACCCACAAGTTTACTCAAACTCTAATCCCTTAGTTGAATGAGCCTAGGTTTCCTTATTTAGAGTCAATTCCTTGAATCCCTAAATAAACAAACCCGCTTTACAAATTAGGGTGTAAGACAACTAATGGGTCAAGTTCCATTCCTAAATACAAGTTCCATTAGGTATCTTGTTCCAATTCAAGGTTTCAAGAGATATTTTCCAATACCTAATGACCCAAACATCATGCAATGAATGGGTAAAACAAAGCAAGCTTTAAATGCATAAACAAAGATATTAGAAATCAATAGAAGAAGCATATATATATATTCAAACCATTCGAAAATACATGAAAGTTCAGTGGCTACATCTAACCCCAACAAAAATGGGTTTAGCTCTCCATTGTCATGGAGAGCTCAAGCTTACAAAAATGGAAAATGGAAGAGAAAGAGATACAAAGAGGAAGATGAAGTTGTTCCCACAAGCCCTAGCACTCCTCCAAGCTCTCCAAATCGCGTTGCTCGAGCTCCAAAATGTCCAAGATCCGTTTCCCTCCGCGAAAACAGAAGAAAAAGGGTCACTTGACACATCAACGAAAACAAGCGCCTAGCGGAAGCCTCTCACCGCCAGGCGGTGACCAACAAACAGGGGCCAAAAATTCCCGCTAACGCCCGACGGTGTCCAATGTGCCGCTAGGAGGTGACCAACAGTGGCGCCTGGTTGGTGCTAGTCTGGCGCCTGGCGCTGGCTCTGTGTCGTCGGGCGCTTCCTGTTGACATTTTTGCTCTTCTCCTTGTTATTCTGGGTCACTCATTTATTTGAACTTTTGGAGCAAAGCTTCCAATCTACAAGAAGGACACAAAAATGGGGATTAGTGGTATATTTAGATCAATGTAACCCACAATGTATTTATTTACAAAAGTAAGGTAAAATTGAGGATTAAGTAGCTTAAAAGCTTTGGAAGAGATGATTTTGCTAATGAAATATAGCTTGGATAATGGTAAAAATTAACATTATCAACTCTCCCAAACTTAAAACCTTGCTTGTCCTCAAGCAAAAAGGTAACTTGGCCTAGATGAACAACACAATTGTAATGATCTAGCAAATCAAGAAAACATATGTCAATTGTGCTTGCTCTTATTTGAAAGATTGTGTAGCACATGTGTTTCATTAGCAAGGCAAACTAAAACTATGGTGTTCACAAAACAAAAATATCACAAGTGCATGCAAGAGTTTATAAGGGATCAACAATCATGGCAAAATGTTTCCTTGATCAATGGGAATCACTTCTCACAAGAACAAGTGTTTCACTCAAGCCCGCTAGTGTATGGATATAAACAACATTCTCTCTACCATCACAATGTCACACAATTTAACTTTGCTTTTTGTTCAAAATGTCTAAAACTTTCACAAGCATGCTATCATCATAAGGTCTTTTATGGCTTGTATCGTGGCTAGGCTAAGAAGGAAATTTATTTTTTCAGGATAACAAAAGTACTTTGAGCTAAGAGAGCAACTAATTAAATCATGAAAGTATTTTTCTCCCTTCTCTATTGAACCAATGAAACCAATTCCCAACTTGCTTGCACCAATTTTCTTTTCTTTTGTTTTCTTCTTCTCTTCTTTTGTTTTTTTT
>Ga0214545_1013382_pt1 | contig 10191 bp, 6 predicted proteins | sample CNSS4metaG_FD_160064 | JGI IMG/M metagenome (GOLD analysis project Ga0214545, IMG submission 160064) | Root nodule microbial communities from cowpea collected in UCLA plant growth center, Los Angeles, California, USA - CNSS4 | ecosystem: Host-associated > Plants > Roots > Nodule | place: USA...
TATATATATTGACATGATCACAATACATAACCTGCGTTTGCCGGTATTGGAATAAGTGTCATGATAAAAGTGGTTGAGGGAGGATGATGAGGTGGAAGGAAGGAGACCGGAGTCAGATTCCTGGAAGGGGGTAGGGAAGGGTCCAGGGTAGGAGTCACGGCGGCAATGGGAGGCGGTAGACGGCGGCGAGAGCGGGAGGCAGGAGGGACCAGGAAGGGACTCACGGCGGCTGTGAGATTTGGCGGGGCGGCGATTCTCGAAGATGGAAGGAGGAAAAGGATCCGGAGTGGGATCTTGTTGGGTTAAAGACGGAGGAGGGATGAAGATGGTGGGAGACAACGGCGGAAAGGGGCCAGGAGCCGAGTCGCGGCGGCGGGCATGAAGACCCATATGAGTGGTGGCGTGAACAACAATGATATCTAAGAGAGGAAAAGGTGAGGGGAAGAAAGTTTCGTAATTTGAAGTTTCTTTTAGAAAAAGAAGGAAAAAAAAAAAGAATGAGAGGTGATGGATAAGGTATTCTTGGCGGGTATGTCTGTTAATTACCGTTGCATGTGTCAGGTTGATGATGAGAAACTATTATTACTATATTAGTCATGATGAGTTGTTGGTTATTAGCTACAAATAATGTTATCTAAAATTTTACTTTAGAAAGACATCCAAAAACTTTTGGTATGCATGCATGCATGCATGCACCTCTTTGCTTGGATACCAATATTCCTTACTTCATTTCATTAATTAGTATTTAATACTTTGCCAATTATATCTAATTTACTAAATTTTGCTTCCTCGAAGACCCCTTCAAATATTAACTATAAATTGAAAGCTTATCCAAAAGTAAAACACCAAAGGGTTAAAAATAATCAAACTTTTATTTTCTTTTATGTGTTATCAAATGGTGTACATGAAAACTTCCATTTTTATTCTGCACCTATACAATATCAATAAGATTATATTTTTTTTTAAATATAAAATATTTTCAAAAAATTAAAAAAAATATATTAATTTTTATTAGGTGTTAGATAGGGTAGAAAAATTTGATGATGTTCATATAGAATTTTCCATATATTTAGAGGAGCTATATATGCTAGTTGTTGATGATTGACATATATATTCAATATTTTAACTTTTTGTCTATGTCAATTATGAAAAGACCAAAAAGTATTCTACGTTTATCAGTTAACTTACATTGCCTCTGATTAATTTATTTTCTGATGGAAAACTATTAGGCATCATCTGCTTAATACTTTTTTCATAATATTTTCTCAACTAAGTCACTAAACCAGTGTGTTCATTTTTTTTTTAAAATGATGTGTGAATAATAATGAATGTGGAATAGATTGCGATATTATTTTATAATTTAAATTTGAAAACATAATATATTAGATGTGTTGACATATTTAGATGTACTCAACTAAGAGTTCTAAAGTTCTAGACCTTGAAAAAGACAGAAGACAATTTTTCCAAATTGCATATATAATAATGAAACAAGGCTGGAACAAATAATCTCTAAGCAATTTCTAAATCTTTTTCAAAAGGGTAAGAGAGTCTTTCCCAGGTAAAATGTAATTATTGATCATTTTTTTTTTATAATAGTCTCATATGATATGATTTCTTCATTTCATTTTGAATAAATAGAAAATGAATTATTTAATATTAACTACAAGTAAACATATAAGTTTCCAACACCAAATTCCAACATTAGTAGAAATGCAACGCAAAAAAGAAAAGTTAAAAAAACATAAAATTATTTTAATATTTAATATTATTACGTAAAGCTTATATGTTGGTTAATCCAATGTCACTGCAAGAATTGAGAAATTGACTGTCAAGTTGTAATGTAACTTTGATGATATAGTTGACATTGTCAACACTAAGTAATGTTAATTAGTATTAACTTTTTTTAATCAGTAAAAGTATTGGTGTAAGTGTTAAATTAGTTTTGGTTAAGACGATATTAATAGAGTACTCATGATAGACATTAATATAATTATTATACACTTACCAACTTAAATCATACATAATTAAATAAGACTGTTCCATATAAGATCGATGAAGTAGACTATTTTTATTCGAGTTAAACTATTTAAAGAACATATTAATCGTTGAATAGCTAAACATAGGTCAATGAGACCTTACAATTATTATTATTATTATTATTTTTTTATATATATATATATATATATATATATATATATATATATATATATATATATATATATATATAAAAGAAGTTAAATTTCTCTACCAATAGATGAGGTATGGACTGTGACGTAGAAATTTCAGTCTTTCTTAGCCTAATCTAGACACTTAGTTAGTTCTATTTCTGACTCCTTCATACTCACTTTCGTAACACTACTTTATTCTCAAGTTTCCATGCTTTATAGTTAAAACTTATGTAACTTGTTTTCCATGTAATAGCAAATTCATCACAAAATAACCTTAAACCAAAAAAGTTGTGTATATACAAATGATCCTATGGGTGCATCAGTAGAAATTGCTAATACCATACGTGTGATGATGTGTGTTTGGTAAGATGATCAGGCATGATAGGAAGAGGAAGATGATATATATATTTCTTTTATTTGTAAAAGGGAATGTCAGTAGGACTGCATCGATAAACATGTATTTTGTATATGTTTTGAAATATGTTAAATTATCTTTGTGTTTGTAGTTTCATATTTCTTTTATTTGTAAAAGAGTCAAAACATTCAATTACTTCTTATATTCACTTTTGGAAAATGATAGTTTGACAAAGTTTTGTTTGAGAAACTTTGACAAACAAACAATCATTTTTGGTAAAAAAAAAAAAACCTAAAACTTTATTACTTTATGTTTCTAACCTTCATAAAAAAATTAACGAAAATGATAATTCAACAAAAAAATTTGACAAAGTTTTGACAAATCTGACGTGGCATTACATTTTTTATAATTTTATTATAGAAAGGTTTAAGTTACACGTGCGGGATGTTTAGAAACTGAAAGTTAAAATTTAATTAGAGAGAGAAAGGGAAGAAGGGAGAAAGGGGGAAAGCGAGGGTGCGAGAAAGAAAGCGAGAAAGGAAATAGTGAGAGAGAGAGAGAGAACAACTGGTTTTCGTCGGAGGTTCATGCTTCAGAGACCGTCCGACCTGAAGTTGTCGTCGTCCGTCCATCCCATAGACTACCCTTTATTCATCCAGATCGTATCATTGCAGTGTTGGGAGTGGGTTAACGGAGACAGGGCGTAGTGGAAGTCTTCGACAACAATGATTTGGTCTTGCCGACCGTACCATTGAACCCTTGCCGAAGCCCATTTCATTTATTTAACCCAAAGGTAACATATTTGGTTCGTATAAACAACAACATGTGTAGATAATGATTTAATTTAGTTTTGAAAGTTTGACTGAATTGGTGGAGTTTGATTTCGTTTGTGTGTGTGTGTCAAGTTTATTTTGTTGGCTGTCCATGTGGTTGTTGGTGATGTTTGTTGTTTGAGAGATAATGTTGGTGAATGAACATTTTATGTTTGTGTTTCGTTGTCCGCTTTCTGTAAAGGGTATTGATGTGGAATAAATTTATTGTTGCCTTTACATGTGATCTTTTGTGATACAGGTGGTATGTCTGATATGTATGGTGTTGTAGGAGTATAAAATGGACCGCAAACGTGATGGATATGTTCATTGCTCTGAGGAGAAGAAGGTGTGTTCATTTGGAGTCATGTATTGATATTTCTTCAATTATAATGCATGATGTTTACCTGTTTGTTATGTTTTTCAGAATCGGTTGAAGGAAGGAGACAAAATTGTCTTTGAGGTTGATCATCTCCAAAAACAACCCATAATTGAGGTTTTCATCAATGGATGCAATTGTGATGTGGCAAAGTCCATTAATTTAGTTTAAATTCATCATGTGGGATGCATGAATTTCGTTGTTTGAACAATTTTCTTATCGTTGTAATTTAATTTCCTATCGTTACCTTTGATAATTATATTTATGCAAATCAATTTAAATTTCGGGTCATGAATATAAGTTTATTTCAATGTTGTCCAACTACTTAGTGCAAACTGCACTTTATGCATCTTCTCATGGACATTAACTAGGATATCACTTAAATACGTTGTTATTGCAATTGGACTATTTCCATCAATTAACACTGCATTCACTGAACTGTCTACTTTTTCTAACTGCACAATAGGCGAAAAAACCATGTCACACACAACTAAGGAGTTATGAATACGTATGTGGGGAGTTAAAGCAAACTTTTTTTACAAAACCTACAAATGTGAAGAAAATTGTTTTAAATTTTGTAATTGGATTCTTCCTCATTGATTCACTCACACACAAAGTCCTTTCCATCCTCCAAACCCCATTCAATGAATTTCGTGGTAGTAGCCTCAAAAGAGCCAAAATAAACAATTGTAACTAAAGCGGGGAGTTACTCGAATCTATGTGGGGAGTATGGTGCAACTTTATGATAACTGGTTGCAGAGTGTCAAAAACATTGTTTCAATTTCCTTTCTCCATCACTGATTATTCATTCACATCTTGACGAAGTGCTTTCCAACAATTAACAGTGCCTTCACTCAAATTTGTGGTTTTTGTAAGTGCAAAATAGGCTATATAACCATGTCACGCACAACTGGGGAGTTACGAATACGTATGTGGGGAGTTAAAGCAAACTTTTTTTATAAAACCTACAGATGTAAATAAAATTGTTTTAAATTTTGTAATTGGATTCTTCCTCATTGATTCACTCACACACAAAGTCCTTTCCATCCTCCAAACCCCATTCAATGAATTTCGTGGCAATATAGCCTCAAAAGAGCCAAAATAAACAACTGTAACTAAAGCGGGGAGTTACTCGAATCTATGTGGGGAGTAGGGTGCAACTTTATGATAACTGGTTGCAGAGTGTCAAAAACATTGTTTCAATTTCCTTTCTCCATCACTAATTATTCATTCACTTCTTGACGAAGTGCTTTCCAACAATTAACAGTGAATTCACTCAAATTTGTGGTTTTTGTAAGTGCAAAATAGGTTATATAGCCATGTTACGCACAATTGGGGAGTTACGAATACGGATGTGGGGAGTTAAAGCAAACTGTTTTTATAAAACCTGCAGATGTGAATAAAATTGTTTTAAATTTTGTAATTGGATTCTTCTTCATTGATTCACTCATCACAAAGTCTTTTCCATCCTCCAAACTCCATTCAATGAATTTCGTGGCGGTATAGCCTCAAAAGAACCAAAATAAACAATTGTAACTAAAGCGGGGAGTTACTCGAATCTATGTGGGGAGTAGGGTGCAACTTTATGATAACTGGTTGCAGAGTGTCAAAAACATTGTTTCAATTTTCTTTCTCCATCATTGATTATTCATTCACTTCTTGTCGAAGTGCTTTCCAACAATTAATAGTGCAATGATAAGGAGGACGAAATCCTTGCCGCCGACGACGGAAGGTGGCCGCAAATTCTGCAAACCCACACTACCAACTCTAAATGCCACGGTCTTGATGATAGGGATAGTTTATGGGAATATTGTAAGTGTCCTCCAGTGTGGATGGCAAAATGCTTGCCGGCGAGACGGTCTCTGAAGCACGAACCTCCGGCGACAACCAGTTGCTTCCTCTCTCTCTTTTAATGCTCTGTTTCTCGCTTTCTTTCTCGCACCCTCACTTTTCCCCTTTCTCTCTTCTTCCCTTTCTCTCTCTAATTAAATTTTAACTTTTCAGTTTCCAAACATCCGCACGTGTAACTTAAACCTTTTTGTAATAAAATTTAAAGAAATGGAGTGCCATGTCAGATTTGTCAAAACCTTGTCAAATTTTTTGGTTGAAATATCATTTTCGAAAAATTAATTTATCTTGTAACTTTGTCAAAATATCATTTTTATATTTTATATACACCACTTTCAAATTGGAAAACATTCTTCTTTTGAGAATTTATACTCATTATAGTACTGCATACGAATAAACTATTCGATTCTTAACTTTTAACATGATTGCTATAAATAAACTATTACTCATTGTACTGCAGACAAAATGCTTTATTCATCTAGGTACCACACAAACATATATGGTCTTATTTAGTTTCATCACTGAAACGGTTTTGGTACTGCTGCAACAATAAAGTTCAAGCATAGTAATGTTTACATTACTTGGGATCCTATTCCTTAGCAACAAGGGCTTTGAAGTTGTTTACGAGTATATCAAAGTCATCTTTGCTTCTAAGGAGAGTGAGACGCATGTAACGATCATCAGCATCGTATAGACTTCCTGCACGACCAATGATGCCAGCTGCTTCAAGTACTTTATAGCAGTTTTTGTCTTCTGCTCTCTCACACTTCACCCAAACATAAGCTGTGGTGTGAACAAATTCAAACCAAATTGTTAGCTAAAAACAAACCAAAACTTTCACTTTTCATTTCATTGCTAATTGACGTTTACCTGGTGAGAGCTCTCTTTCCCTCTGGAAGAAGGTGCAGTATTCGGAAGACAGTTTCTGCACAGAAAAGCGTTTTGATTTGGATACGATTTCTTTCAACTTTGTCCAACGATATCTCATGGTTGAATATGCAAATTTGAATATCTCTTTAGGATCGTCTGCTTGAAGAATAACGTCAAAAAGCTTTAAAACTCTCAGCTGAGCCTCACGGGCAACTCCCATGGTGTTCTGATCCAAAAATTCCACCATCCTTTCATACACCTCTTTATCCTTTATTATTGCCCATCTGTTAAAACATCAGAACTATGATTAGAGCTTCTTCTAACAAAATTTTTTATTTTTTAACTTTATTATTTCATTCGTTATTGGATCGTTATTGGACAATCCATAAATATCTAGTCATACGCAAGAGATGATATGACTCTAAATGAGAAGATGCGTTGAAAGTTACACATTGACTAGATATCGATAAAAGTGTTAGAAAAAAGTTTATCATTTTCATTGAATTGATTTATAGATCTATTGATGAATGTTTGATAGGATAAATATCTCACCCAAATCTGCTCCCGGCATGCCCTGTGAGCTTGGAAACAGTGAAGATCATAAGATCATCATCAACTGGTGAAGCAATGGGAGTGTAATGTGGCCAGTAATAGGCACGATCATTGATGTGTTTTACATTAGCACCACTAAGAACTGCCTTGGTCAACTTTCCATCAGGATTGTTTGGCGAAGTCACAAACTCAATGAATGTAGATTTGCTATCTGTCTTGTTTATCCATGAGGATGTGCTTCCTTCAAAACTAAAATTCCTAGCATTGAAATATTCTGTCTGTGTTCTGTACATCTGCAGCAATAATGTTTGTTAAAATGTGATGGGGTTTTCGAGAGAGAATCAACGGAAATAAGGTGAACTTACATATGAGAGATTAACCCAACATTTAGGAGTTACATCAACGGAAATAAGTGTTGAATGGAGGTACTTACAGGGTAATGTGGTGGTGTGGCTACTACTTTTGCTGGAGAATGTGAAGTGACATCGGGAGAAAGGGCATAAACTGCAGCATTTAGGAGTTGTGTTGAGCCACCTCCAAATACAAAGTATTTTCCTTCGGTGACTGCATTTCCAACTAAGGTATGAAGTTTTTTGATATGTTCCACCAATAGTTCTGAAATGTATGATCCATCACTGTAATAATAACTCATTCTGTGCCACCCTGATACTAATACTGCACTGCTTGCCGCATGTTTCATCCAAAATGGCTCCAAAAAGTATGGATCCCCACTGCAATTAACATTCAACCAATTTTCATCAAAAATAAGTTCACCTATTTAAATTTATTATATATTTAAGATTTAATTAACTTTCTTTTATAATTTCTCATTTATCTATTATGACGTGATCAACTTGCATCACCATACCATGTATTAAAATAAATAGTTTATTAAAAACATGGTTAGTTATAAATATGAATTATTGTCGATTATTTTGTAAATTAAAATATTTTATAAAAGGAATATATGTATATATTCCTTGGGCATCAATCCGATTTGTTCATAAAAAATGATCAACCTACCCAATTAGTATTTTACTATCTTTTTCTTACTAAAAGTTTTCAGATTCTTATTTTAAGTTTGTAATCCAAATTTTGAAAGGTCTTGGGTTTGGAATATTTTATTCATTAACAATTTTTTGGTTTTTGATACCAAGGAATATATTAATTGAGGAAATAAAAGTGGTTAACTCAACGACTTCTCGTGACATGAACATCTGTAGTTTCTTTGTATAATATACGTTTTTAATATCTTAATTACTTCAACATAATCAACGTAATTGAATATTTGACACAGTTTATTGAAAAATCTACACGAAACTACCTTCCTACATTGATAGATTTTCTTCATAGATTTTCTTCATGTTACTAAAATTTTGGTTGAATTACTTTTTTAATTTATATTTTTGTATTCAAAAATGTCAAGTTAATGTTCTGATTTTTGTTAGTCTCAATTTAGTCTTGAACTTTTAAAAATTAATGCAATCTGGTTCTTTTTGTTTTAGCGGAACAAAACATCAAAATTGGCATTAGGATTATGTTAATTACATTAACAAAGCAAATCATTCTTATTCACAAAGCAAATCATTCTTATTCACAATTTCAATCTTGACGAGAAAACCTTGATCCGATTTAAAAAAATTAACAAAAAAAAATCAAATTGCACATTTTTTTAAAAATCAAAACCAAATTGAATCTAATAAAAAAACTGAAGGACCAATGATATTTTGGATCGAAAATAAGAACCAAAAAAGTAATCCCAAAACTTTCATATAAACTAATAAAAATATTGTATTTACTTTTTTACAAAATAAAAAATAATAAATTTATTATTATTATTATTATAATTATTAAATTTAATAAAATTATATATTAAATATTAAATTCTAAAAGACATTAATAATATTAAATTTTAAAAAAAATATATAAAATTATATATTAAATAATAAAAATATAAAAAAAAAAAAAAAAACATGGTCCCTGTCACAACAAAGTGTGACAAACAAGACTTCCAATAGTTACCACAATACCATCAAATATGTTGTCATACTTAACAACAGAGACAAAAATATCAACATAAATAAAATGAAAAGCTATGATAAGTCAACATTAGGGTTAAGAGTAAAAACAAAATTCTCAGAAGAGTTTCATATGTTTAACATAACTTTTATAAACTACAAAAGACAAAATAGATATATAATTCTTTTAAACAGTTTAAGAACAAAAACTATATTTAAAAAAAAAAATTGAAAAACTGAGACCATAGAGGTTGAAGTGATATAGCATGTAGTATATTGAACTTTATGAGAAGGGTTTACCTTCCAGAATTGGCAGGGCAATCAGATATAAACTTGGAGCAATCAGATCCAGTGTAGCATTCATTGCACTCACAAACTTGTTGATGGCCTTTAAGAACAATACCATCAAGGTATGCTCTTCCATGTCCTGAACATTCTATGGCTGCCACAGCCTCAGCTTCTAGTGCAGCGTCTTTGCTCCAACTGATTTCTCCTCTGCCAACAATCATGTTTGAGGCACACACCACAAACATCAATGTCACAATGAACGATAAATTCATTGGACTTCTTTTTCTCGCCATTCTCTCTGTAAGTAGTTTTTCTTAAGAAATGATGATAGTGTTCATGCAGTTTCTGAGTTCATGCCATGCATTTATATAGCTGCAGATGATGAAGCCTACATGTCAAAATGAAGGATAATAAGAAGAGAGTTTACTAAGTGTACGCTTCTTCTTCTCAAAATTATGACACGTGACTTAAGAGAAAAGAAGATATGTATTTAGTATATACTAATGAAAACTCGTGCCCAACACTTATGTGTCTATTTTTATTTTATTGTAGTAAATTTTTTATTATATTATAAAATAATGTTTATTAAAAAATAATTATTTTTTTTAATTTTAGTATAGGTAACTTTTTTATTTTATAAATAATTTATTCATTATGAGTAATTATTTGAATTTAAAAAATAATTATGAAAATTGAAAAATAGTCTTTTTACTATAAGTAATTATTTAAATTTAAAAATGTAATTATTAAAAATAACAATATAAAAAAAATTATGAACATTAAAAGAATAAATCCTTTAATAAAATAATAATAGCAAAATATATATATATATATATATATATATATATATATATATATATATATATATATATATATATATATATATAAAAAAATTTATATATAT
>Ga0214545_1013399_pt1 | contig 10169 bp, 12 predicted proteins | sample CNSS4metaG_FD_160064 | JGI IMG/M metagenome (GOLD analysis project Ga0214545, IMG submission 160064) | Root nodule microbial communities from cowpea collected in UCLA plant growth center, Los Angeles, California, USA - CNSS4 | ecosystem: Host-associated > Plants > Roots > Nodule | place: USA...
TCCGTGAGCCTCTTGGCCTTGAGCATGTGATCACGAAACACATAGATCCAATCCACTTGAATGTTGTGTTGAATGCAGTACATGAGTATCAAATCTCCCTCATTCAATGTTGAATGGTTGCTACCACATGGAACAAGGATTTTTGTGACAATCATACCAAGCAACCTTTGATCCACCTTGAGACCACCAACATGGAAGTGTTTGATTTCAGCACCAGGATTCCTCAAGCATTGGTCATAGTATTGAACCTTGTTGAATTCTAGAACAACCCAAGTTTCACCTTTCCTCACTTGCACACCCTTGATTTGAGTCCAACCACATCTTTCCAAGCCTTTTTTTTTATCTCCATATGCACACCCTTGATGCTTGACAACAACACATCATTTTTGAACTCTAAGTTGGTGAAAAACACCTTCACCAAGTCTGGATAGATTTTCCCTGAAAGTTCAAGGAAGGACTTCAACGTTTGATGCTTGAGTTGTTGAAATAGGCTCTCAAAGCCTTTAGCCCTCAACCATGAGAATCTCAACACCTTAGGAATCCTGATTTGCTTCCTATTGATCTCAATGAGGAACACTTGAATGTTGTCCTCATGATCCTCAAACCATGCTTCAATTCTCCCATGGCTTTCCTGATTTGGAGACCTTGGGGTAGGAGGAGTAGTGTGCTCATCATTAGATTGGATAGTTCTTATTTGACGACAAGGCATGATGAGTGTGGGTATGACTATTTCTAAGAGAAGTCTGATGCAAATGCAGCAATACAAGTGCAGTATTTATAATTGAACAAGCTGATTTTCAGAAACAGTTGATGAAATGGTGCAGATTTTCCTAATTAATTCGTTTTAGGTTACCCAAACTAGATTAATGTAGTCCAAAACAGTATCTCATGCATTCATGATGTTTTCAATGTGTTTTTATGAGTGAATCAATCAGTTCAATTCAAGTGAGCTGCATGCACATTGGAATTGTACACTAAACATGCTTTCTGGTCAAACAAATTAGTAAAAGCAACATATGGCTGATGAAATAGGCAGTTAAGAGCAGATAGTACTTGACAAAAAGGTGCTTTCTTTAAATGGGTCAGCTTAACAATTCAATTCGTGAGTAAATGCACAATTTAAGTAAAATCAACATGTTGAAAAACAAAAATCAGTTGATTAAAATAGTATCAGAGCATCAGAGATTAAAACCAGAATCTGGTTAAGTGAAATCAATTGACTGATTTTGAAAATCAATCGATTGAATAATCGTAAAATTGAACTTCATTTTTCCAGATTCAGTTTTAATGAAATCAACATACTGAATTGTGAAAACAGTAGATTAAAAATCATCATTCAGTGGCAATTTAAGTGAAATAAACACGTTGAAAAACATAATCAATAGGTTGACAAATCATGATTTGTGCAAACAAAGGTAGATTTAAGTGAAATCAACACGTTGAAATGAAAAATCAACAGGTTGAATATAACAGTTTTCAGTTTTTGCATATAGCAGCATATTTTTAGGAAACCAATTGATGAAGGATTATCTTGTTTTCTTTTAGAGTTATGAATATGGTGAATTTGTTTAAGAAAGTTTTTTGAAAATTTCCACTAGACATTAAGATAGCAAGCTATCTAGATGTGAAGGTTCATTTCTCAAGCTCATGAAAGGAAGAAAGAGTTAGATTCAAGCTTAAATACACACGGTAATAACAACACTTAAAGAGCAAAATGAAAGAAGAAACAATAAAAATGGAAAGCATAGAAGATGAATAATGGAAGAAGCACTCCACTCATAGGGGGCGATCTAAGCCAACCAAACCCTAGAGATGAGTGACGGTGCCGCCACTTGCAAGCAAGATAAGGAAAAGGTGAGTTCACTTCTAGGAAGGAGAGCTCACGACAAAGAGATGGTTGAAACACAAAGTTTATAGCAACAAAATGATCAACCTTTTTACAAGACAAGGAACACCCTTTAAATACGAGTTCATAGGGGTCCTTTAGCAAATACAAAAACATGAAAAGGATGAGCTAGCAAACCCTAAACCTAATGTGAAAGTAATTCTCAGCCAAATGAATGAAGATGATTGGTGGATGCATTCCCATGAGGATTCTAGGCCAAAAGAGGAAGGAGACCAAGTAGCCTTCAATGGAATAAACCAAAAAGGCAAAAGGAGACAAGGTACATGTCTACTTTTGCTTTTACTTTATGCTTTTTGATTTCCTCTCTCTTCCACTTCATCCATGTGCTCCAGTCACCATGTGCCACCTAGCCATGCTCTACTTTCTCTTAATTACCTACAAAACAAGACAAATAAGGATTAACATGTTGGTTTAAGTTAATCTAATCTTGGTCAAAGGTCAACTTTGGGTCAAAGTCAACAAGTCAACCAAAATAAGTCAACTAGAAACCAAATTAGGGAATTCACACTAAAGTAATGCAAAACAAAGATAAAGGTGATGGAATAGAAGACTCCCTTCTAAACATGCTTCTAGTGATCCTTCTTGAGGGAGCTTCTAAGGAGGTGGTCACATCTTCATCACCAATGCATGAGTACATAAGATTAACATGCTAAAAACATATCAGACCACATTCTTGATGTATAATATGCCTAGTTTAGTTCTTAGCTTGTTAAACCTATCTCTAGCCAATGATTTTGTAAACAAATCCGCCAATTGATTTTCAGTTTTAACAAATTTGATTTCACAATCTCCCTTTTGAACATGATCACGAATGAAATGATGCCTAATCTTTATATGTTGTGTTTTAGAATGTTGTATTGGATTCTTGGTTAAATAGATTGCACTAGAATTATCACAATACAAAGGTACCTTGCTTAGCCTTACACCATTGTCCAAAAGTTGATGCTTCAACCATATGATTTATGCACAACCATGTCCAACATCAATATATTCAGCTTCGGCAGTGGAGAGTGCCACACATGCTTGCTTTTTGCTATTCCATGATATTAGACTTGATCCAAGCAAATGACAAGTACCACTTGTGCTTTTCCTATCCAATTTGCACCCTGCATAATCCGAATCTGAAAAGCCACTAAGAGTTATGTTAGAATCACATGGATACCATAAACCAACATTGGTTGTTCCTTTAAGGTACTTTAAAATCCTTTTTGTAGCCTTAAAGTGTGATTCTTTTGGATTTGCTTGAAACCTAGCACATAAGCATAGTCCAAATTGAATATCTAGCCTACTTGTTGTAAGACAGAGCAAAGACCCAATCAACCCTCTATATTTGGTTGAATCCATTGGTTGGCCAGCCTCATCTGCATCCATAAGGCAATTTGTTGCAATTGGAGTGATAGCTTCCTTGCAGTCCTCCATTTTGAACTTTTTCAATAAGTCAAAACAATATTTTGATTGATTTAAAAATGTTTCATGCTTGAGTTGCTTGACTTGTAGCCCTAGAAAGTAGGTAAGCTCACCCATCATGGACATCTCAAATTCTCCCTGCATAGCTACAATAAACTTTTCACACAATGTGTTGTTATTTGAACGAAAGATGATATCATCAACATACACTTGAACAAGTATAACATCATTATCATGTTTTCTAATGAAAAGTGTTTTATCCACTGCACCTCTAACATAACCTTTTGATAAGAGAAAATTGCTTAGCATTTCATACCATTGTCTTGGTGCTTGTTTCAAACCATATAAGGCCTTTTTCAATTTGAAAACATGGTTAGGATAGAGATGATCCTAAAATCCAGGAGGTTGTGATACATACACTTCTTCATTTAGGAAACCATTCAAGAATGCACTTTTCACATCCATTTGATGCAATTTAAAGTTACACATGCAAGCATATGCTAAGAGTAATCTCACAGCTTCTAGTCTAGCTACAAGTGCATAAGTTTCATCAAAGTCAATGCCTTATTCTTGATTATAACCTTTAGCAACTACTCTAGCTTTATTCCTTACAATATTACCATCTTCATCCATTTTGTTTCTAAAAACCCATTTAGTTCCAATTATATTCATATCATCAGTTTTAGGCACTAGAAACCACACATCATTTCTTGTGAATTGATTAAGTTCATCTTGCATAACAACAATTCAATTACTGTCATTCAAAGCATCATTCACATTCTTAGGTTCAATTTGAGATACAAAAGCAACATGTTCACAAAATACAATCCTACGTCTAGTAGATACTCCCTATTTGATATCACATATGATGTTGTCCTTTGATAAACCTCTAGGCTGGATCCAATCTTTGGGCAAGTTGTTGTCTGCAGCTTTTTCAGTCGACTATTTTTCCTTTTCAGTCGATTGATTTCCTACAGCATAGGGCTTTTCTGCAGCATAAATATGTTTTTGCAGTAGATCTTCTTCATCTGCATTCTTTGGCACTTGATCCTTCAACTGTGGGATAGTTTCATGAAATACAACATGCATGGACTCTTCAACAGTCATCAGTCTCTTATTATAGACTTTATATGCATGACTTTGTGTAGCATAGCCTAGTAAAACACCTTCATTCGCTTTTGCATCAAATTTTCTAAGACTTTCTTTGCCATTATTTAAGATGAAACACTTACATCCAAATACTTTTAGGTGACTTAATACAGGCCTCCTCTGTTTGAAAAGTTCAAAAGGGGTTTTCTTCAAAATTGGCCTAATCAACACTCTATTAACAAGTAGTGTTGATTGCATCAGCCTAAAAATACTTAGGTTGTGAGTTTTCATTCAACATAGTTCTAGCTAGTTCCTCAAGTGACCTGTTTTTCCTTTCATTTGTGTTTGGCAAGTTTTTTAAAGGAATGGAAAGTGTCATTTTTGGCAGCTAAGAACAAAGTCCATGTGTACCTAGAAAAATCATCAACAACAACAAATGCATAAAGATTGCCACCAAGGCTCGTGGTTCGAGATGGACCAAATAAATCCATGTGAAGCATCTCTAAAGGTCTTTCAGTTGAAACAACATTTTTGGATTTAAAAGAGACCTTAGTTTGTTTTCCTTTTTGACATGCTTCACACACTCTATCCATCAAAAAGTTGAGTTTTGGTAGTCCTTCAACTAGTTGTTTTCTATTCAGCCAATTGAAATGCTGCATGTGTATGTGACAAAGTCTTCTATGCCATAACCAACTGTCATCCTCTTTTGTAAGTAAACAATGGATGCAAAATGATGCATGATACAGATCAAGTTGGTTCAAACATGACTTTAAAGCCTTTATCACATAGTTAACTTATACTTATCAAATTGTGTTTGAGTCCTTCTACCAGCAGCACATTCTTGATGTTGAAAGAGGATCCATTACCTTTGACTCCATTTCTAAGAATTTTTCCTTTGTTGTTGTCTCCATAGGTTACAAACCCTTCCTCCTTCAACTCCAACTTTGCAAATTTGGTCTTATCTCCTGTCATATGTCTCGAACAATCACTATCAAGGTACCACAAATCTTTCTTATCACCTTTTATGACCTGCAAAACAGATTTGGATTACTTGGTACCCTTTGATAGGTTGGGTCCATCATGGTGATGCCTTTCTAGATCCTTTTGGGATCCATTTTATAATCCCTTTAGGAACATCATATTTTCTAGCATGACAGTTTTTAATAACATGACCTTTTTGCATACAGTAGTTGCATGAAATGAATGGCATGTCACTTGGCAAACTTTTTGAAAAGAAACTAGAGAACTTCTTGGTTTTCTTTTGAAAAGAAGGATTGTAACCAAGTCCATCTTTGCCAAACACAAAGTTTTGAGAACCAAGAACGGCGTCTAAGTTTGCTTCCCCTCTTATGAACCTTGCACAAGTCTTTATAAGGTATTTCACTTGATTTTTCAAAACTGTACAATTTTCCCAGGGTTTTTAGCCGGTTGATTTCTAAAATAGTCGGTTCAATTATTGTAAATCATTTCTAAATGCTCAAAATCAGTGTTTAAATCAGTTGTTTCTTTTTCCAGTTGGCTAACTCTGTTTTCCAGCCAGTTGTTCGAGCCTTTCAACCGATTGTTTAATGCAGAAATCTTGTTTGCTTCATTATGCAACTCTTGAAAATCATACAACAATTAATTATAATTATTTATGTCTAGAGAACTTACTTGGCTTAAGGAGGATGACTCACAACCACCCATGAGGCACAAGTTGGCTTCTTCACTCTCATCTTGTGAGGAGCTACTTGTAGTTGAATCATCATTGTCCTTCCATGCAATGTGTGCACGTTTCTCCTTTGGCTTCTTCTCCTTTTTCCTATCAACACTCTTCTCCTTTTCTTTATTAGCATTTGGACATTCAATTTTGATATGTCCTTATTTTGTACAGTTATAACATGTAAAATTAGAAGACTTTGATTCATTGTGTTTGGAAGTATACCTCTTGGGATTACCTTTGATACCTTTCCTTTTGAGATACTTACCAAACCTCCTGACAAGGAGATTCAAGTTCTCACTTTCACTTGATTCAGCCATCTCATCCTCGGGTTCCTCATTCTTCTTGGTGCTAGTCTTCAAGGCTATGTTCTTTACCTTTTTCTCACTTGACTCAAGCTCATTAAGCCTTTGTATTTCAATCTCATGCTCCCTAAGCTTGCCAAACAATGCAACTGTAGTCAAAATGGATAGATCTCTTGTTTCTGAGATAGTTGTGACCTTTGGTTGCCAAGATCTATCAAGACACTTCAGCACCTTGATGTTTAACTCTTCTTTGTCAAATTCCTTACCCAAACCCATGAGATGGTTGACTATGTGACTGAATCTCTTTTGCACATCCGCTATAGATTCTCCTTGTTTCATCTTGAATAGCTCAAACACTTGAATCAAGGCATGCTTCCTTGCTCTCTTAACATCATTGGTTCCTTCATGAGTCCCTTTAAGAACCTCCCACATTTCCTTGGCACTCTTGCATTGTGAAACACGAAAAAACTCATCCATGTTAAGAGATGAAGTGAGGATATTCTTTGCATTACAATCATATTGAGCTCTCCCCCTTTCTTCCTTAGTCCATTGATAATGAAGGCGTGACCACCTCCTTAGAAGCTCCCTCAAGAAGGATACTAGAAGCATGTCTAGAGGGGAGTCTTCTATTCCATCTTCTTTATCTCTGTTTTGCATTACTTTAGTTTGAACTCCCTAAGTTGGTTTCTAGTTGACTTATTTTGGTTGACTTGTTGACTTTGACCCAAAGTTGACCTTTTGACCAAGATTAGATTAACTTAAACCAACATGTTAATCCTTGTTTGTCTTGTTTTGTAGGTAATTAAGAGAAAGTAGAGCATGGCTAGGTGGCATATGGTGATTGGAGCACATGGATGAAGTGGAAGAGAGAGGAAAGCAAAAAGCATAAAGTAAAAGCAAAGGTAGACATGTACCTTGTCTTCTTTTGCCTTTTTGGTTTATTCCATTGAAGGCTACTTGGTCTCCTTCCTCTTTTGGCCTAGAATCCTCATGGGAATGCATCCACCAATCAAATTGCTTCACTTGGCCGAGAATGAACTTTCACATTAGGTTTAGGGTTTGCTAATTCATCATTTTCATGTTTTTGTATTTGCTAAAGGATCCCTATGAACTCCTATTTAAAGGGTGCTCTTTGTCTTGTAAAAGGGTTGATTATTTTGTTATAAACTTTGTGCATTCAACCACCATATTTCCGTGAGCTCTCCTTCTTAGAAGTGAACTCACCTTTGCCTTATCTTGCTTGCAAGTGGCGGCACCATCACTCATCTCTAGGGTTTGGTTGGCTTAGATCCCCCCCTTATGAGTGGCGTGCTTCTTCCATTGATCATCTTATTTACTTTCCATTTTCATTGTTTCTTCTTTCATTTTTCTCTTTAAGTGTTGTTATTTCCGTGTGTGTTTAAGTTTGAATCCAACTCTCTTCTTCCTTTCATGAGCTTGAGAAATGAACCTTCACATCTAGATAGCTTGGTATCTTAATGTCCAGTGGGAATTTTCAAAAGGTTTTCTTAAACAACTTCACCATATTCATAACTCTAAAAGAAAACAAGATAATCCTTCATCAGAGCCTAGTTATCTTGAATATGGTGTTTTTCTTGTGCTAACCTTTGTTTTGGTGGCTTGTTTGGTTTGGAGACATCTCGACCTTTTGGTGTTCAAGATGGTGTGCACATAAATTTTCCACTTCACTTAAGGTTAAAGTATCTAAAAACCCAATCTCTTGATATATGTTGCTTGGTGAAGTGAAAACATAAAATTTTGGTGCTTATGTTTCCTTTGGCCGAGAGCTTGCTAAGATGTTACCATGCCAAAATTTCTCTTCACATGTTAAAAGTCTTCTTAAAATGTTCCTAGCTACTTTTGAGTCTCTTGTGATATGCTTCTTTGAGTTTTCTTGTTCTTGTTTCTTAGTTTTTGAGCTATTGCATGAGATCTATGCCTTGTGTTGTTGTATGCTCCTTGAAATTGATTTTGACCTAATTTTTAAGGAACTAATTGTTTAAGACACCCTAAAACATCCTTCTCATCATCTTAAGTACCTAGTTTTGAAAAGAAAAATTATTTTCATGACAAAAAACCATTTGGCCGAGAGGTAAAGTGTTCCTTGGTGAATCCATTTGGCCATTTTTACTAGGTGTTATGCTACCAAATTTTATACTTGGATTTTGGGTGATATTGGCAAATTAATTCCATGCTTTAACTTGGTTATGATCTTTCTTGGTGTATGCATAATTTGAGGTATAATTTTGGCTTGTTCAAATGCTTTCCATAGAGTCTTTAAAAGTGGTTTTCATTGTTTTAGTCTTGTTCAAGTTTTGTCTTTAAAACAAATTTCCTTAGAAGTTAAACTTTCTTGTTTTTGAGCTTTGCTTGCTTGTCTTTAGGTAATCTTTGTTTTATCTTAGTTGTTTTTATTTCCTTGTTTTCCTAGGGTGTTGTGGCCGAGCCACTTGTTTTTCTTTTGAAAGGTTTTCATCTCTTTAAAGGTGTTTTCACTTGTTTGGAAGGATTTTGAGTGCTAGCCTTGCTTGTGTGCTTTGGGAGTGTGATCAAAAACACTTGGGTGCTTGAGAAGACCACACTTGTTTATTATCTAACATCTTGCTTGTGTCGGTTTTTGGTGAGTTTTGGTGTAGGAACATGAATATGGATCCAATCTTGGAGGTAGAAGAGGAGGAGGAATCGGCCTCACCTTATTCCCGTCCCATGGTGACTCCTATGGCCCAACAAAATGACCAAATCACCCTTGCCAACATCCTACGTGAGATGGAAGTGAGTAGAAAAGAAACTTTTGATCAATTGAGGGCGGATAGGAGGCAAAGTGAGATCTTCCTATAAGAGCACATCCAAAGACTTGAGCTTAGAGAAGATGAGAGGAGAAGGAGGAGGTCGTCTTTCGAGGACTCTAGCCACGGTGGAAGAAGGAGAAGGCACGACCATGATTCCACAAAGACAACCTCCACCAATAAAGATTCCAAAGTTTAAGGGGGAGAATGATCCAAACCTCTACATTGAATGAGAGCAAAAGTGGACCAAATATTTAATATTCATTTAGTTAGTGATCAAGAGCAAGTAGACTCAGTAGTTTTAGAATTTGAGGATTATGCCATAACATGGTGGCATCAATTATGTATCGACAATATTAACCAAGAGCCACCCGCGGCCTCATGGATGGACATTAAGACTTTGATGTGCGCTAGATTTGTTCCTTCCTACTATAGGACAAAGACTCTTTTGAAGCTCCAAAGGCTTCAACAAGGGTCTATGTGTGTGAATGAATATTTTAAAATGGAGTCCATGCTTCTCAAAGTAGGACTCCAATTTGAAAGTGAAGAAGAAAAGGTAGCTAGATTTGTGAGTGGTCTTAGAAGGGAAGTTCAAGATGTAGTTGAGTTGTATGAGTACTCTACTCTTGATAAAATTTTACACTTGGCCTTAAAAGTTGAAAGTCAATTGAATAAGAAACAAGAGGCCAAGAGGAGTACTCCTTACAATGACTACTACTCTAGGACTTGGAAAGGAAAAGAAAAAAAGGATGAAAAACCTCCTTCCAAACACCACCCACCTAGGGCCAATTCGTCTAGAACCTCCCATGAAAGTGCAAACTCTTCCCAAGGTTCAAGAACTAGTTCCATAAAATGTTTTAAGTGTTTGTGCTATGGTCACATTGCTTCAAATTGCCCAACAAAAAGGAACATGATCTTGAACCCTAAAGGAGAGGTTGAAAGTGAACATTCTTCTCCCCCCTCCCCAAAAAGTTCTT
>Ga0214545_1013403_pt1 | contig 10165 bp, 8 predicted proteins | sample CNSS4metaG_FD_160064 | JGI IMG/M metagenome (GOLD analysis project Ga0214545, IMG submission 160064) | Root nodule microbial communities from cowpea collected in UCLA plant growth center, Los Angeles, California, USA - CNSS4 | ecosystem: Host-associated > Plants > Roots > Nodule | place: USA...
ATATATATATATATATATATATATATATATATATATATATATATATATATATATTCAAATCATCCATAAATACATGAGAATTCAGTGGCTATATCTAACCCCAACAAAATGGGGTTAGCTCTCCATTGTCATGGAGAGCCAAAGCTTACAAAATGGAAGTGGAAGAGGAAAGAGATACAAAGAGGAAGAAGGAGTAGTTCCCGCTACCTCTAGTAGACCTCCAAGCGCTCCAAAACATGTTGCTCGAGCTCCAAACCGTCCAAGATGAATTTCCCCTCACGAAATCAGAAGAAAAAGGGCAAACTTGTCACATCAGCGAAACTAGCGCTTGGCGGAAGCCTCTCACCACCAGGCACGAGCTACCAAAATAGTGCAGGAAACTTGCGTGTATCGTTAGGTGATGTCCAGGTGCCGCCAAGCGGTGAGCATTTGGAAGCTTGGCTAGCGCTTGGCGCTTGTTTTGGCCCGTCAGGCGCTAAGTCCCTGGAAGAATGGTGTCGCCTGGCTCTGGCCTTGTGTCGCCAGGCGGTTGTTGTGTCTTCAAAATTTTAATGTTGTTGGACTTCTTCTTGCTACTAATGATCACTCACTTGTCTGGATTTTTGAAACAAGGCTTCCCATCTACAAAAAGGACACAAAAATGGGGATTAATGGTATATTTAGATCAATGTAACCCAAAATGTATTTATTTATAAAAGTAAGGTAAAATTGAGGATTAAGTAGGTTAAAAGCTTTGGAAAAGATTATTTTGCAAATAAAATGTAACTTGGATAATGGTAAAAAATAACATTATCAATAAGGCGATATAAAATCGTAAATTTGCATTAGTGGATTTCCAATAAGAGGTAAATAACCTATTTCGATTGCCTAACAGGGGTAAATAGTCGGCTTTTAAAAAGTTGTTTGCCCTTCTAACGGGGGTAAACAGATTTTTTATGACAAGTCACGTGGCATTCTTGGATTGTCTCAAAGAGGATATGTTGATAAAGTCCTCAAGGTTTAACATGCATTCTTGCTCCTCATGTGTTACAGATGTTCACAAAAAGTGACAAACTCTCTAAATCTCAATGCCTTCAAAATAATAACATAGAGTCTAAATGGAAAAAGTCTCATATGCTTCCGCTATTGGTAGTTTAATGCATGGTCAAGTTTGTATTTGTCCCAATATTAATTTTTGTTGTTAATGCTTAAAGGAGATACTTGAGCGACCCAAGTTTGGGTCATTGGAAAGTCGTTAAAACGTCTTTAGTAATTACAAGGAACCAAGGATCACATGTTGACCTATAAGAAATCTGATCAAGTTTAGATCATTGGTTATTTTGATTCGATTTTGATGGTTTCCCTGATGACAAAAATTCTACTTCCAACTTTGGTTTTATGATGGCATGAGAAGTTATTTCTTGATATAGTGTTAAACAAACTCTTACAACTACTTCTACCATGGAGGCAGTATGTTACTTGTTATGAAGTACTTAATAAGTTATGTGGCTTAAAATTTTGCTCTCTGACTTTCAAAATATTGAAAGTATTTCTTGGCCAGTTGTAATATATTATGAAAATACTGCTATCGTGTATTTCTCTCAAAACAATAGAAGTTCTACTCGATTAAAGTCTTTTTGATATAAAAGTTATGTTTGTTAAAGATAAAGTTTTGAATTTTCAAACTCGGATTGAGCATACTGTTAAAACAATATGTTAGCAAATCCACTAAGTAAAGGCTTAGCTGTTGTAGTTTTTCAAAATCATTTAAATCATATGGATGTGGTTAAGTCTTTTTGATGTATTGGGTTAGTGGGAGTCTGAAATTTACACTTTTTATTATTATGATTTTCATGAGATGTAAATTTATCAATGACGTCAGTTTCATTACATCTCTTTTCGCATATACACCAGTGCAGGAAGGGGATTTGGCCACAATTAATTTTGACCTTCTGCTCTAATTCCAGAACCAAGACATATAAGACAGAGGCTAAAAAAGGTCAGCATTTGGCCTCGGGTATGCGAATCGAAGCAGAAACACAACTTGTAGCTTTCTAACCCTAACGACCATCTTTTTTTACGCTACCACCACGTGCAGATATGTCGACCACTGCAACTTCGCAATAGCACTACGAACACGAACCATTGACAAACACGAACCACAAACAACACCTTCTTCCTTGCGAAACGTGCAAAGCCTCGCCCCACCATGGCAGCACCACTACTTTACGAGATCACGTCGTGATTGCATTTTGATTGTAGTTCATCCTCGCGATAGTCCATTCAACCACCATTGAATCACTTGTACCTTGAGACATCATCTCGATGGTCATAGATACCCTAATCGCGCAACCAAGCACATGCAATGAGAAAAGAAACCAACAACGCATCATCGGAGCAAAACGCACAACGAAACCACCGCGAGTCCAATGTCGTTCCTCTCACGTTCACGAATCAGCCATGACTTCATCACGAACTACCATACGCATCTACATTCGTCAACATAGAAAAACACAAATCTACAACAGGAACGCACGATGGAACCGTTGTGGTGGTTCTGAATCGCGCAATAAAGGTTGCAATTTACAATTTGAGATTCAGTGACCTAAATAAGATATATAGCATTGGTTCAATTAATAACTGAGGCCTAAAGTGGATACCGCCTCTATCTTGTTCCACTCGAGGCCAAAAACTCTGCTAACAATGACATTTTTAAAATATTGAGGAACTCTAATGCCTTATAGGCTTTAGTTGCCTTTTGACCGAAGCTGAAAAGTCCCTATAGGCTTCAGATGCCTTTTGACCTGAGGCAAAAAAGTTCAAAAAATTGAAAAAATATCACTGCATCCTTATAGGCTTCAGTTTTGCAATAACCGAGGCCTATAAGGCGATGTAAAACCATAAAATGCACTAGTGATAAAATGTATGAATCATTTTGGTATCACATATTTATTATGTTTTTTTTATTTTATTTATTATCCATTATTACTAAATCTAAGCATATGATATGTATCCCTATAGAATATTATCTTTGGGACTGATAATGCATGTTATATTATGTGAAAATGTGCAGTCTAGTGGTTAGCGCAACTTGTTGTTGTGTGTGAGATCTCAAGTTCAAACTTGGTTGGCCAAATTTTGCTTTATTTGTCGGTTTTAAATTAAAATTTTCTCCTTTAAGGAGTGGGGCCTACAAAACGTGAATTTAGCTTCTTTTTCTCAATTGTGTAAAGGTGGGTAGAATGAAATTACGTGGCACCATACGAAATATATATATATATATATATATATATATATATATATATATATATATCATGCTGCCAGATTCACATATATATGCTGCATTATATAATTTCTATCTTTTATTTATTTATTTTCTTTCTTTATCTATCTTTTGAATTGTGATTTAAAATATTACAATAGCCAAGAAAAATACATTTAATTGGGAGAATATTAACAGAAAGATTGTGAGTGAGAGGGATTTATAGGTTGAAAATTAGGGTTTTAGAAAGGAAGGGTGGAGAGAAACAAGAAGAGATAACAAGGGTGCAATATTTCAGTGGTTGTGGTAGAGAAGAGAAACAATCTAGAGAGACCCTTTAGGTAGGGGAAGCCAACCTTGTTTTCTTCTCTTGTTTTGTTTGCTAGATGAATGAAACTTGAAAAACATGCATGTGTAGTGTAGAGGAAATTAACTTCGTTTTTTGTTTGTTTGGAGCTTGACTTTGTTCTTGGTTTTCTTTATGTTTCTGGTTTACACACTTAGCGTTGTTGCTTGAGTGTCTTGTGTTTCTCTACTTCCAATCTCCAATGACTTACAAGTGTACGGTTGACTATTGGGTCACGTTTTGCGCTAGCTTTCAATGAGTGGTTTATAGGTTCTATTAGATTTAATCTTTTCAGGTTTTAGTTTAAGTGGAGAAATTTATATAGGATTTGAAATATGAGTTTTAAAGGGTATTGGAGTTCAAGTTTTGGTTTTAAAACATACTTTGTGATGGGAAATTTTGCAACCAGATCACTAATTTTTACTCTCAAATCTCACGCATGGGTTTACTTTGGATGGGTCCACATTTTCATTCTCTTCTACATTTATGTTTGGTACAAACCCTTAAGTGCAAAGTTTCTTATTCTTTTTCTTAGCCATGGGATCCACGAATATAACTTTACTTTCCTTCCTCTTGTTTTTGGTGCATGGGTGGTTTCCGTGAGTTTAATGCCTTCTTCGTAAGCATATTTATTTTTCTTTCTTTGGCAAACAAAAGTCTTAGGATTATTGTTCTTAGGATTAACATGGGTGCAACTACATTTTTACGTGAAATCTTTCTTGTTTTCCTTGGAGTTTGCATTTCTTATTCTTTTCTTTAGCTTAGTTTCAGTGACCACGTTTTAGGTGCAAGTTTGTTGTTTATTTCTTTTTCTCTAAAATCCAATATCTTATAGTGCAACACATTGACGAGACCCATGGGTTACTTAAGGCTTGTTTTCTTTCTCTTAGTTAACCACATACATTTTCTTGCACTACACACTTTTCGTAAAATGAAGGTTTCTACTTCGTTAACCGTTGGATCGAGCTGATATTTTAACAGTTGATCCTTAACACATAGTTCTTGACTTTAACTGGTCGAATCTTGAATCGGAGCTATGTAGTGACAACAATGTTTATCGAAAGGTCCTTATAGTTTGGTTGTTGACAGCATTGACCTTTGTTGCTTGTTTGGTGCATAACTTGTTAGTTTTGAAATGGTTGAAAAGCCAAGAAGTGGGGGGTTGAATTGGCTAGTTAAAAATTTAGGCTATCTTTGCAAGCTAAAAACCAACTTTAATTGAATCAAATAGATCACCAAGTTAGGATGCAAACAGTACTGAACTATACACTTTCAATCGATCAAAAATAGAGTTAACATATTGATTTTACTAAACAGATTTTGTTATGGTATAATCAATCGATTGAAACTGAGAAACAGTTGACTGAAATATTGGGAAAAATACAGAAATGCGAATTTGAATTTTAAACCAGAAAAAATGCTCAAGAATGATCAAGATCAGTTCCAAATGATTGTACAAACATGCTCAATGCTTCAGATGCTATGAAAACATGCAACAACATGAAAAAGATGATTAAAGCACAAGTCCTTGAAACTTTAAAATGAAAATGCAAGAGAGAAAGGTTAGAGAAGAGAGGACACTACGAATTTTTATACTGGTTCACTCAAACCTGAGCTACATCCAGTTTGTCAAGGCAACCTTAGCTTGACTTTGTACTATTTCAAAAGTTTTACAAAGTATCCACCCTTACACTTCCAAAATATGCAAAAACACCACAAAAGACTCTTGAATCACACAAGAATCACACCAGCACAGGAAGAACCCTCTTGCAGACCTGGAAAACCACCAGGCACACACACAAAGCTTGAGAAAGATCAAACCTTAGTGGTAGCACATCCTTGCCTACCACAAACCACTTTCTCCAAGCTTCAAACCAAGCCAAAAGCTCCAATAATTGATCCAAGATCAATCTTCAACAGCTGCAACACCTATGATGACAAAGGAGAGAGTTTCCACAAGTTTCCAGAACCAAATCGTTCTCTAAAATAATCAACATACCTCTCTTTCGAAAATCACAGCTTTTATAGTCAAATTGTTACGAAATTCAACAGGTTGATTTCACTTGACTTAAGTGAAATCAGTCGATTAAAAACTAAATTAAAAGAGACATTTTAACCTGTTGAAAACCATTCAACAGATTAAAAACATAACAAAGACCAAACTACATCTAATAAATGCTTTAAGGTCTACAACATGAATTACAAACTACAAGTACACTTTCTTAATGATGTAACTACATGGAGAGCACACATTCCAGCCTTGATCACCATGGATATCATCAAATCTCCTTTCCTTCATAAATGTAGGCTTCATTCCAATGGTTATGGCTTCAAGATATTCAAAAGAGCTTCATTCAATCTTTATCAAATCTTCAAGAAGCAAACCACCTTGGCTTTTCATGTCAAAAATCTCCCCCTCATTTGATGAAGCCAACCTCTATTCCATCTATCTTCTTCTATCTTCCGTTGCAAAATGCTTCTTCCATTTGTTGGATACCAATTTATGAAGTAACACCTTAGCTTGAAAAACATTTTACAGCAGCAATACACACAAGCTAGCAAGTATACAACTGTGATCATGCTCCCCCTATCAATAATATGGGTTCAAATTTAGATTTGATTATTGATTCCAATTTTAATGCTTAGTTTTAATGTGATCAATTATCCATTTTCCAATTCTTTTATTTTTCTCCCCCTTTGGATTCATCAAACAGAACAAATGCATAAAGATAACAAGCATTGCATTTCATTTCATTAATACTGGAAGAGAATACAACCAACAGAAATTGAAAATAGAAAACAGATGCATAAAGCTGATACAATCAGCCGACTGAAATGAAAAACAACCAACTAAAACAAACAGAACCCAAACTGAAAATTCACAAACATAAGGATGCAATGCATGATCCTAAACAACCACCACACTCAGTCATCATGAGGGTCATTTCTGGTCTGGAATGAGTGGAGCATATCATGGATATCATGGATTTGACCATCCAATGCATTGAACCTCTCATTGCAATAGTTGTGATGTTCATGTTGAGATACATTGAGCTCATGCAGCTGGTTCAGCACCATCCTCTCAAAATGTGAGTACACATGGGCTCTATCCTCTGGAGTGTTGTAGGGAATCAAGTCCATAGGTCCAGCAGTTGGTTCTTCCTCTTGATTTGCACCACTTGGACTAGCTTCATGGTCATGTGCACCACCAACAACAACTACAACAGTTGTCCATCCATTTCCCACCTTGATAAAGCCCATTATGTGCAGATTTTGGTTGGAGGTATGGTTCAATTGTAACACCCCCGGATCCTCTTGGGCTTACCAGGCATCCCACCTGCCACCCTCAAACCGGTTGTGTTAGGTCTGCAGTCCAATACACCCCAACCCATCACCCTTCTCCGTCCATTCATACTGGGTGGGTTGTTGCCAGTGGGAATCGAACCCCCAACCTGACATTTGTTGGATACCAATTTATGAAGTAACACCTTAGCCTGAAAAACATTTTACAGCAGCAATACACACAAGCTAGCAAGTATACAACTGTGATCATGCTCCCCCTATCAATAATATGGGTTCAAATTCAGATTTGATTATTGATTCCAATTTTAATGCTTAGTTTTAATGTGATCAATTATCCATTTTCCAATTCTTTTATTTTTCTCCCCCTTTGGATTCATCAAACAGAACAAATGCATAAAGATAACAAGCATTGCATTTCATTTCATTAATACTGGAAGAGAATACAACCAACAGAAATTGAAAATAGAAAACAGATGCATAAAGCTGATACAATCAGCCGACTGAAATGAAAAACAACCAACTAAAACAAACAGAACCCAAACTGAAAATTCACAAACATAAGGATGCAATGCATGATCCTAAACAACCACCACACTCAGTCATCATGAGGGTCATTTCTGGTCTGGAATGAGTGGAGCATATCATGGATATCATGGATTTGACCATCCAATGCATTGAACCTCTCATTGCAATAGTTGTGATGTTCATGTTGAGATACATTGAGCTCATGCAGCTGGTTCAGCACCATCCTCTCAAAATGTGAGTACACATGGGCTCTATCCTCTGGAGTGTTGTAGGGAATCAAGTCCATAGGTCCAGCAGTTGGTTCTTCCTCTTGATTTGCACCACTTGGACTAGCTTCATGGTCATGTGCACCACCAACAACAGCTACAACAGTTGTCCATCCATTTCCCACCTTTATAAAGCCCATTATGTGCAGATTTTGGTTGGAGGTATGGTTCAATTGTAACACCCCCGGATCCTCTTGGGCTTACCAGGCATCCCACCTGCCACCCTCAAACCGGTTGTGTTAGGTCTGCAGCCCAATACACCCCAACCCATCACCCTTCTCCGTCCATTCATACTGGGTGGGTTGTTGCCAGTGGGAATTGAACCCCCAACCTGACCTTTAACACCTCTGGCTCACCAGCAGATGCTACCAGTTGCGCTGCAGCACAACTGGTAGCATCTACTGGTTTGCCAGGGGTGTTAAAGGTCAGGTTGGGGGTTCGATTCCCACTGGCAACAACCCACCCAGTATGAATGGACGGAGAAGGGTGAGGGGTTGGGGTGTATTGGGCTGCAGACCTAACACAACCGGTTTGAGGGTGGCAGGTGGGATGCCTGGTAAGCCCAAGAGGATCCGGGGGTGTTACAGATCCTCTCGAACCTCACTTACAATCTCCATTGGCATCCCACTCGTAACAACCCCAGAACTCGTACCCTTTCCGCCAAGTTGCCTATCCTTACTTCTATCTGACTCGGTACTTTCACTACTACTAGACGTAGACACGCTATCACTACTAGACATACCTGTTTTCGTTTTTACGAGAAGATGTCGGTTGAATTTGGGAACTAGTCGGAGAGTATGACGCGCACAAGATCTCTGAATTCAGAACTCTCACAAATGAAACAAGTAACTCCTCACCCGTTTTCAAACCTATATTTATAGTCCAGGGTCCCAAACGACGAAAACTCTTCCCGCCAAAATAAAACCCCAGACCAATCGACACCATCATTGCAAAAGATACGACTTTTTAAAAACAACGGCGCAAAAGCTTCTTGATTGGACCCCTGGCACCCATTCACCTACCTTCTGACGGTTACCACTTTTTAGCCTTAACACTGTTCACCACACTTAAAGGCTGGGGGACTGGTGTACCACACCTAGCCAGTTCCGCTAGCATACCAACACAACCAACACATATCACCCTTGACCGACAACTCCCATCAGACAAGGCTAGGGGACTGGTGTACCACACCTAACCGAACTCAATCAATTAAATAAGAAATACATCAAGGCAGCCAAGTATTCAGCCTAGGCCGAGTAAATCCAACTCATATCGGACCTGGTCGACTTAACCATATAAATGATAAACCTCGTGAACATGTCAGAGACAACCCAAGTACACGACCTGGGCCGCCATGGTCTCGAATTTAAATGAACAAAGGCTAAAATAACAACAAAATGACCAACACGGATAGTACACGGCCAAGGATGACATCTGATAAGCCTAAGAAATAAACGGATCAGACCACCCTCAAAGACTTAGTAAGATGGAGGTCCCCGCGTTCGATAGACCTTGAGGAGCCTAGGTTTGGGCCCAGGCCCACTCATCACCTAGGCTAGGGCCCAAACCAAGGCCCATCCCATTAGGTAAACGAACATCATTAATACTCTATAAATACGCATGGACCTCACGAATTAAAGGTACGCATTCATTAATCACTGATTTGACTCTCTGAGAGCTTTGACTTACTTGAGCTTCGGAGACTCTTCTGCAGGTAACCCCTCCTAGGTTCAAGCTGACATGTATCAACCGGGGAGAGACCAACTGAAGAGATAGCGGACTACATGGTAAGGTGACGCTTGTGCCTAACTCATCTTATTTGTTCTTTGCAGGAACAATAATAAAATTATAAGAATGTGGGTGGGATGATATTTTCGTAAATTAAAAAAGTGGTAGTGTTATATAAGACAAAATACTATAAATGGGGTGTGTGGAAGGAAAAAGAATAAATAATAGGTTAAAATGCATGACGATGAATAGTAGTCATGTGTCACTTTATGGTTTTTTAAATTTTTATAATTTTTTTATAATTTTTATAATTTTTTTAAATATTTATTTGTCGATTTAGTAGCGTTTCACGTGTTAGAGTAAATGTTTTATATTCAATTTGATCAATATATTCGTGATTTTTGTTCAATTTAGTCCAAATTTTTGTTAACATGAATCAATTTTGTCTTTATCAAAGACGAGGTCAAATTTAATTTTTGTATAAAAATTATAATGATGTGAATTTTAATATATTATATAAAAATATTTATTTAAAAATGTGAATTTTAAGGTAAATAATATTAATAATGTTTTTAATAAAATAATAATAGTATTAGTAATAGTAAAAATAATGCTAATGATTTTATTAATAATATATAAAAAATGTTTATAAATGATTTAAATATTTAAACACTTTAACATAACAAAATTATAAAACTAATATATATATATATATATATATATATATATATATATATATATATATATATATATATA
>Ga0214545_1013407_pt1 | contig 10163 bp, 5 predicted proteins | sample CNSS4metaG_FD_160064 | JGI IMG/M metagenome (GOLD analysis project Ga0214545, IMG submission 160064) | Root nodule microbial communities from cowpea collected in UCLA plant growth center, Los Angeles, California, USA - CNSS4 | ecosystem: Host-associated > Plants > Roots > Nodule | place: USA...
ATATATATAAAAGATATTTGGAGTTCCTCGACCCGTATATAAAAATGAGCAAGTGTTAATAAAGATGTTGTAATTCACACACAATTTTTTTAATAATTCCATGTTGAGACCATGTAATGAACAATTTAAGAAAAACACGTGTGTCATATTGTTTACACAGAGAAAAAATAAAATGGATTGTGCTCCACACTATCAAACAACCAATCCTATTAAAATCGTATTAACTCTACACTATTTCAATTTAAATTAGAAAGAATAAAAATCTAGATTATATTGATACTCACAATTTTTCTTCTAATCTCACAAATATGTAATATCCACACGACTTCAAGTTTTACCATATATGTAAAATAAGAAAATGAAAAAGTATGACCGAAAAATAATAGAGAAAGAAAATTATAGGGTTAAATATGTTTTTGTCCCTCAAGTTTCAGTGAATTTTGGAATTAGTCACTCTTCGAAACTTTATACAAATTTTGTCAAATGCGTAAATTTAGTCATTTTTATCAAATTTTGTTAAGTTTATTTGACATTTTAAACACATTTTATGATAATATTTGAGTTAACATTGAAGTAAAAATGTGTTAAACGATGTAAACAATTCAAATATTATCATGAAATATGTTTGAAACGTCATATAAACTTAATAAAATTTGATTAAAAAGACTAAATTCACACATTTTTAAAAATAAATGACTAAATTAGTAAATTTTTTTAAAAAGTGACTGATTCCAAATTTTATTGAAATTTGAGGAACAACAATTTTTTAACCCAAAATTATAAAAACGTGATATATTATTAGGATACTCACCATTCTTCAGTTGGAAGCTTTTTTTATTTTAGTATCTCAACAAACATTCTTACACGAAGAGCTTCAAACTTTGAAACGTGGTTTTGTTTCAGTGCACTATATCGGGTTCTTTTGGATTTGGTTGCGTGGTGATGATGAGTTAGGTAACTATGCGTCCCTAACAAATGAAAAAGAAAGATGACCTAATTTGGTTGGTAACAAATCCTTCTCTTATTTCCTCTACCTTCTATACACACTATACACACAAAAATTATGTTATTTTTATTATTTAGTTACAAATTACGTGAATATTAATTCAGTAACCAAAAAATGGAAATTACTCGAATTAATTTCCAGTTATACATAAATTATCTGTCTTTATTATCAAACTAAACATTCAATGGCAAGTAAACTGTTACCATTTGAACTACAAGAATTTAGATAAAGAGAAGTTTCCACTGGGACTTACGATGACTTCTCTTTGCCTTTTGATGATAAAAGTGAGAACTTTTCAAATTATTTCTTTTCCCTTTACATTATTCCTCGACACACTTTCTATGTTATATCTTCCTACCAACACACTTCTTTCTTTTTGGGTGGCTTATATTATGTTTATTATTGTGGTAGAACTCTATTTTAAAATCACAAGAAACATTTTTGTTTATTAGCTACAATTTCTTAAAAACATAACAAATTGTAAATTTCTTTTTAATAAATTGTTCCACTTGTGATTTTACGATGTTTAATAAATGTCGATAAAAGAAAAATGTGTGCCTATTACCAATCTATTTTATTTTCCTGAATTGGCTCATTTAAAATAAAACAACATTTTTAATTACAATTTTAATTTCAATTTCAATTTCAGACGAAGATGAAGTCAAAACCTTGATAATTTGTTAGGTGGTGGATGCAACTAGCAAGTTGCAACAACCAATGTTCATTATTGAAATAACAAAAAAATTATGATTTACTCAATGAAATTACTCATATGTTTAAATATAAAATCTGTTTAAGTTTTAAAAATATTTTAAATTAAATTAATGAATTAACAAAAAGGTTAAGAAAAAATAAAAAGAAATTAATTCATTAGACGGTCAATTACTTTAAGACCCATGAGGCTAGCGGGTCTAAAGGTCAACCGGGGAAGCGAGGGTAGTGGTGTCTTTTCACGTTGAAAGATTAATGGAGTGAAGTGGAAGTTGGCGTCAACTAACAACCCTGCCACGTGGCACTGCATTAAATATCCCTTTCACTTAACTCCAAAAAGCTCCCACTCACACATCACACACCACCTCACAACAACCCATTTCCCTCTCTCTCTCTTTCTCCGAGTTTTCCTTTCTCTCTCTACGCTTCCCAATTCGTATTCATTATGCAATAATCAGAGCACCGTTCACCAATGGCGTTTCGGCTGCATTCCTAGTTTCTCTCTTTCCTCTCCGCAATTTCATTCGTCACGCGTTTCTTTTCAGCGTGCGTTTGTTCCGTTCCGTTGCAGCAATGGAGTTTGAGCGCGCAACCGCCGCACCGCTCAACTCCGCCATGACCTACGACGAGGCCTCCATGGAGCGCAGCAAGAGTTTCGTCAACGCCTTACAGGTTTCCTCTCTCTGCCGTGCTTGTCCTAATTTCAGATCTATGTCTGTTTGGTTGACTTTGTTTCCGGCTTCCGGTTTCCTTCTCGATTAGGTTTCCTTTTGCGATTCTGGTTTAGCTAATGCAGGAAAAATTGGTGACCGTGAGTGTTAATTGCTAATTGAGTAGTTACCAAAACTCGTTGGGAATTAGCGTGTATCGAGTCAGTTATGCTTGACAATGACACAAGAATAAGGATTCTTTTGTGTTGTGTGACAACTAGGGGATGGAACTATTAATAAAAAAATTAAGATGCTGTTGCAGGGAAAAGATATTATGTCGGCTTGAAATTTGTTTAAGCTTTTAAGTTAAAAGTAAAGCTACCGGGGCCAATGGCGGAGCTAGATGGTTTTTAATTTGGCTGGCCAGATAGATAGAACACTGTTAAGGAAGGACTTATTATTCCATTAAAAACAGAGTAATGCTGTACTCCATCTCCATCTGATTTTTAAATTGTCCGGTTTTTAGATAATTTTTTGTTTTTATTTACAGTCCTACAATTAATTACTCTTTTACCAATTATGCCCTTCTGTTTTTTAGTTTTTAATCAATTTACTCAAGAATTTATTTTAAGATGGAAAGAGTGAGGAGTAAAATAGGAAACTCCACTATTTTATTAAAATAAAAAAATTAATGTATTTCTCGGTATTTAGAAAACAATCTTAAAATCAGATAAAAAGGATTGAAGGGATTATCCTCTTAATTAGCCTCTGATTTCCTTAGTATCTCCGTTGCACGATTTATATATATATATATATATATATATATATATATATATATATATATATGCTCATAACATAAAATTGAAGACTCGTGATTTTGGACTATAAAAATGAAAACTTTTTTTTTTCTATCTTAAAAATATATATTTATACTAACAACTAAATAAATATTAGTTAGAGTGTGAATCTTACAAGACCATTGCATTCAAGTAAAAACTAAAAATAGAAGTCTTAAATTAAAGATGTGACACATTAAAATCCATGTGAATTAAATTAAGGCATCATAAGTTAACGTGACTTCTGTAATGAATATTATTTCATGTGATGAAACTACAAAAGGCATTTAATACTTACCATACAAAGGAGGTAGAGAGAAGATATTGTGGGATGATCTATGACGACTCATTAAAATATTTTTATATATATATATATATATATATATATATATATATATATTTATCTTCTTTTTTTTCTTGTCCTTGTACAACGAGTCAATGACTGAAATTTTTGTTACCCAATAATTTACTCCTCAATTTTTTTAATTATTAGAATTAAGTTTTCCCGTCAGTTTACCTTTCAAAAAAAACCTCATATCCTTATTTTCTACTCATAGACTTGATGGTTTGGGACAGTTTAAGATAAGAAATAATTTAAAATTTTTCAGATGTAGACTTTTGATGAAAAAAATAATGATTTTGTAGGAAGAGAGTTTAAAATAATTTAATCAGTTTGGTTCATGGTGAAGAAAGAAAACGAGAAATTGAGTTCCAGGAAGAGGGAAAGCTGATGGAAGGATTTAATTGTAGCAATTAAAAATGTAAGAGATTTAGTTTCTTCCAATTACAGATTTGCAGAAGCTATGATATTCTTAAGCGTTTTACTTTAAATGTTGAACAAAAGAGATGGCTTGAACTAAAGCCAATGGGTCAAGTCTAGAGGTGGTTAGTTGTAGATCTGAATGGTACCACTTTATGCGGTTAATTAAGCTTGGGTCTGGATAATACTTATCACTTTTTTAGATTAACATAGCTGAGGATCTTCTAGTAGAATGCTTGATTAGTTTCTCTTCAGTTGTTGTGGTTATTGTTTTAACATGCATAAATACTGATTTAATCTTCATATTGTGATAATTTCAGGAACTTAAGAACCTCAGGCCTCAACTGTACTCTGCTGCAGAATACTGTGAAAAATCTTATCTCCATAGTGAACAGAAACAAATGTAAGGATTCTTTTGTGAATGAGTTTTTTTATTCAATTGTTCGTGTTAGCCTCCTTACCACATTTCTCTTTAGCAGGTTTTCTATGTGTAGTGGTGGACTTTTGTTCTAATTGATTCGTTCCAGAAATACAAATGTTATGAATTCATTTCTTTGTATTCTGCTTGGGTGTTTTAATTTTTGTCTATCACATATGTATCCCATCAAATGTTACATGTATTTTGTTGTAGGCAGGGTAATTGAAAAGAAACTTGGATAAAGAGAATGAATGGATTTGGACTTGTTTCTTTTCATTTCAATATAATGATTTGTAATTACAAACTTTGGATGGTCTGGAAAGTGGAACATAAAGAACATTAACTAATTTTTTAATCATTTTATTGGGTCTCTAAACCTGACTGTTTTAAAAGTATTCCCATCATTATATGTGTGCGGATGTGCATGCAGAATCATTTATTATATGGATTCTAAAACGCATGGTCATGTTTCAACTATGAAATTGGGAGGAATGGATGTTATAGTTATCCTGGAAAAGGATTTTAGATTTTATGTCCTTAAAATAATTTTCTGAGTTGTTAATTTAACTGTTTTTAGGAGCTTCAATGGGGAGGGTTCTTTTAACATTAAGCTCCATCCATATTTTCTCTCTGATACAAATGAATGTCACTGTCATCATTTCCTTTCCTGTGCCCATGTTATTATGTTTGGGCTGCATGGAATTTTCCTTATGTTATTAATATTTATGCGTTAGGGTTCTTGACAACCTGAAAGATTATGCTGTAAGAGCCCTTGTGAATGCTGTTGATCATCTAGGAACGGTTGCATACAAGTTAACTGACCTTCTTGAGCAGCAATCATTGGATGTCTCAACCATGGATTTGAAGGTGGCTACCATAAATCAGGTAATTACATTTTTTTTTATATGCTGTGCTTTAGAGAAAAGGAAACCAGTGCCCTTGGAACATTCGTTAAGGAAACAAAGTATTTCAGTATTTAGTTAGGAAAAAAACATATATTTCAAAGAAAACGCAGAAATTCTTTAATGCTTCCTTTATGAGTGCTTGAAAGCATTTAAAAAAGTAAATTGAGCAATACCCAATGTTATAACAGACAAATCAATTGGAATTGAAATAACATATTTGCTTACTAGCAGAAACTTCTTACCTGCCAAATCTACACTGATAAAGAAGGTCTACGGCAGCAGCAATTGTTGGCTTTCATTCCCAGACATCATAAGCACTACATTTTGCCAAGTATGCCTCACTGCTTTTATGATCATCTGGAAGTGTAATTATTGAAACTAAAGAACACTAGCTTTAGCTTTTACTAATGGTTCTATATGTTCGTTTAACCTTGCAAGCTAGATTCTGTCAATAAAAAGGTGCATTTCAGTCCACACATACAGATTGATGCAAGACAGAATCTATTTCAAACCAGAACCCGTTTACAATCTTCAGGTGTGTTCTGTTGAAAATGTTGTCCCTTCTAGAATTTTTACCGTTATTTTTTAAATGTTCTGTTTTTTTTCTGGAAGATAAGTTTATATCATTAATCCTAACACATATAGTTCTATATCTAGGTACCCCTGCAGCGAAAACTCTTTCATGGCATTTAGCATCAGAGACAAAGTCTACCTTAAAAGGGTCTTCTCATGCCTCCCCAAAGTAAGTTTTGGAATTTAATAGTATTAGACTACCAAACTGCTGCTTTTTGTGTTTTCTACACTCCGTAGATGGCATTATCATATCGCTCCTACTTTTGCAGCATTGAGAACCCAAAGTTTTCTGCCAAGGCTTCTGGAGTCTTCCATCTTTTAGGTTTGTGATATAATTGTATCCCTTTTATTATCTAATAATTCAGTTCAATTAAAAAATGGTGGTTTCTTAATGTAGAAGTCATAGATACTTATACTTCACTGTTATGTGCCTGTAGATAATGAAGAGAACACCTGGATGAAATCCTCACCTGCACAAATTCACTTTTCAAATGGAGTTCCTCCATCTAGTACACCTATTCATACTTTAGGTGGTACGCGCAAGGTAATTTATATTCATCAAAATTGCAAATGCCCGATGAAGCCATACTTGATTGTCAACTTGTGCTTTATGTACCTGTGCTTTTTCAAATAGTTGCAAGTGTTATAAAACCTGTTTGTTAATCTTTAAGTGAAATTGTTCGTCTAGCACTTGAGAAAATGAACAAAGGTGTTAAATTGTTATGGATGCACCAAATAATATGCTGGTGAATTTTTCAGTAACCTCGATTTGTACAACGACTCATTTCGGTAGCTATATGAATATGAACACTTGTGTAGTATAAGTTTACATTTCTGGGATAGGTCAAAGAATTAATGTTCAATATCTGCGTGTTGGAAAGCCACCTTAATCACTATCACTCGTAATGCCTCTTAATTGCAGCCTAAGGATAGGGGTTTACTCTCACATTGAGGATAGATATGACTTGAGAGCTTGTAAAGCTTGGACCGTCCACATTAAGTACTTGATATTTGTTAACTGTTGATGAATATGTGTTTCTGATATAATATAGTTTAACTACGTAAAGAATGTGATCAGAAAACACAGGTTACATATAATAACTAAACTAAACTTCTATTTGAGATTTATTCGACGGAATGAAGTTTTACCAAGTCACAATGTTAAGGATTTGGATAAGCTTTTGTTTAGTTTTCTAGATTAGCATATACTAATATTCACTCTTGACGGGTTTGTGAATTTTCTATAAAATTGTCACTCATGAGTTATCTGCAGGATGCATTGGAGGGTTCCAAACCGTTGACAGCATTCAGGTCATTTGACAACCCAAATCGGCGCGAGGTTGTCCAAGTCCCTACTCGAAGCAAGAGTGTGCTATCAGCTTTCTTTGCTAAGCAGAAAACGCCAAAGTTGAAGGCCGGTTCTTTCTTATGAGTACACCCAGAATTAATTAGTCTCTGATTCAAACTTTGAATAATGATCCTGTCAGTAGCCGCTTCCCTTGCAATGATAAAGGCCCGGGATCTTGGTCTTCTACTCGCTCGCTCTATCTTACTCTTGTCAATTGTCATCTATAGTGTTCAGGCTTCTCTAAAATGTATATTTGTGGCATGCTATGCAAAAAAAAGTTTCATTAATTTTGTTCTTCAAGTTTTGATGTATCATCAAATTTCCAAGATAGGGTCTTATTCCGATGTATTATACTCTTTACTAGTAAGACTAAGACTATACTAATCAGACTATCAGTAAGGGTGTTCAAATTCTTTTAATCAAAAGCCGTTCTTAAATCTTGCGGAATCTAATTTTTTTTATAATATCATTGATATATATATATATATATATATATATATATATATATATATATATATATATATATATATATATATATATATATGTATATGTATATATACACCGGTTGTGTGAATAATTAACTTATATGTGACTAGTTTTGGTAAAATTCTTCCAATTGACTATACTTTATTTTTCATTTATAAGATTTAGACTCGAAATGTTGTAAAAGGGGGTTTAGTTTAGAATTACTCAAATCATTGACATCTTGGTTAACGAATTTAATCATATAAATTGGTTCTTTAAGAGAAATTAATTGACTTGACTCATTTTAGAATATTAATTGATGTAAATTATTTCATAAAACTGGTTTAGTTGAAATTTTTACCAAGTGATGAATTTGGTTCTTTGAAAAAATTGAGCTTTATATTAGTATTACATATATAAAAATTAGATTGAATCAATTCTAAAAACAGTTTCATTTGACTACATTGTTTTTACAAAACGATGTAGTTCAATTTTTTAAAAATTTAAATCTTGCAATGTTTTTTATTTTAACTTTTTTTCACTGTTATATTTTCTTCATTTAATTGGATATAGAGTAATTTCCTTGAAAATTGTTACTAATCTGATAAGTTTTCATACACGACGAGTTCAATTAGAGTCGAAAAGTTTAAAAAATATATATACGAAAATTAACTGTATAATGCGTTAATAATTGAGAGAAAATTGAAATATGTTTAATATTTCGTCAAAAGCGTTAAAGAAGTCAAATTGTGACTTATAGAGAAGAAAACGAGGATAAGATGAAACAATTTTTGTGGTTAGGAGAGTTTGGGAATTTATGGGAAAACTTTTAGGTTAGAGGATCAACCTTTTGAGCTGGCTTGTTTCCTTAATTGAGCATTCAACAGCTGGCTCCTCAGGTCAGGGTTTAACACAAAAACCAACGGTAGGATTTTAATCTAAAATCAAATTAAAACAACAAAGAATATCAAAAAATTGCGTTTGCCGGGAGTCGAACCCGGATCTATTGCTTGGAAGGCAATTATCCTAACCGTTGGACTACAAACGCTGTTGTTGAAAGGTAGGTGAGTACTTTTATATTGAAAGATTTCTAAATTGGAGTGATTTGGTCACATGATATATTGATCTGTGTGGATGTACCACAAATTTATTTGGTCTGAGCGGAGTAAAACTTCAACGTACTAATATTGATGGACAACTTTATCCCTGTATATTTTAGGTGTTAGAAAAAGATAAAATATAGTAATTGGTAAACTACAATTTTAGTTGTTCTTTAATTTTTATCCGTATTTTTCTAAAAAAATTTTAGTCCTTCCATTTAGAAAATTAGCGACTTTTTCTTATAATAAATTTTTCAAAGGTTTTTTATGATTAATTAATTAAACATTTTTTTGGTATCTTAAATGAGTATATTAGATAATAAATACTATTTGATGTAGTCTAATTTGAAAAAAAAAATAGAAGAGACATAATTGTCAAAATTGCACATATTAAAGTTGCTAATTTTTTTATAGTATTTCCACTTTATTGTTTTTGAATTATGGTGATATCACCAGGAGCTAACAATAAAATCAACAAAACAACATACCAACAACAATTCTCGAGATAAATGCAAAAATTAAATTTTATTCGATTCTCATTTTTTTTTTTTTTGGATCGTTTAGTTTTAAACATTTCTTAATCACATTTTTTAATATGTTTCGTTAAGTACGCGTTAAATAATAAAGAAAAAACGAAAATAACATAAGTGATATAAAATATAGAAGTATAACGAAATAAGTAAATAAAATAGTAAGACTTACATTATTAACTTTCCATTACAAGAAGGAAGAATCTGTGTAGAAATTGTTTTTGGTTATTACTTCATTATTCTTCTTTTTACATTCTGCTTCTTTTTTTGGTAGCATACTTCTTCTATCTATTACCACAGTTCTTGTTTCTCACATTATTTTTCGCAAAGACAAAAATAGTATAATATATTATACTAGTTATAATAATAAATATCAACAATAAAATACTAATACTAAAAATAAGATTTTTAATAAAATTGGTAGAAACATATATACTACACGTATGCGTATTCTCTTTCTTATTATAGATAATAAATTTAGTTAAAAAATAAATAATAATTTAAAATAATAAAAAAAGAAAATAATTATTTTAATTTAAAATAAATAAATTTAAATTAACAATTATTTTAAAGATAAAAATAAAAATAGAATTATTTTAGTTTAAAATAGTAGATACTTTGGAAAAAAAAATGTATGTACGAAAAAGTATATATAGATAACATCAAAGTTACTTTTTCTTTTTTCCTAAAAGAAACTTGTGTTTTTTTTCTGCAATTCAATAAGCTTTATTTTTACTTTTTTTTTTTTACTGTTTAATCTTTTTTATTTGTTTATTTTTTTTCTTGTCGTAAAACATTGTACACAGAACTTGGATTTGTTTCCTGAATCTGTATCTGTAGAAGAAGAACAGCAATAAAACC
>Ga0214545_1013409_pt1 | contig 10162 bp, 5 predicted proteins | sample CNSS4metaG_FD_160064 | JGI IMG/M metagenome (GOLD analysis project Ga0214545, IMG submission 160064) | Root nodule microbial communities from cowpea collected in UCLA plant growth center, Los Angeles, California, USA - CNSS4 | ecosystem: Host-associated > Plants > Roots > Nodule | place: USA...
GTTCTCACTTTTAATTGAGACTGTACTTTGGTTAAAAGTGAGAACGCCAACAAATTAATTGAGACTTTACATTGATTAATTTGTAAATCTATAACAATAGTTAATTGAGCAATAATCTTTAGATAACTGATGATGAATCTATTTTGAAAAAGCAATGGAATCAATCTATTTTCTTTACTATTGTTTATATCTTATTTTATCTTTTTATCTTTATCCCTCATATTTTTATTATTTTATTTGACTAACCGTTTTGTATAGATTTTATAAGAACTAACTTGTTAAAAATCAATTCCGTGTTCGTTGGAAGACGACTTTGGGTTACTTTACCCTTTCTATTTTGTTGACTACTTTCTTAACAATACTGAAGTTGTTATAGATAAGTAGTATTAATTTGAATGCGTCAACGACAACGTTATCAGACTAATAGATATGTTTTGTAGAAATCCAGTTGTTGCAATAGCGAAGAGAGAATAGAAAAAACTAAGGTAAGCTAACATTAAAGAGGCATGTGACAAAATATTAAAGGCCTCATTCATCAGTATATTGCTCGATTTTGGTACCAAGCAGGCTTGTCATTCAACCTTGTGCGGTTGAAAAGTTATCAATATATGATTGATACCATAGGTGCTAATGGACCTAATTTACCCGCTCTAGTTTATCATGAAATTAGAGTTCCACTTCTCAACAAGGAAGTTGAGTACACTAAGAAATTGTTGCAAGATCATAAATTGCAATGGAACAAACATGGTTGTTCTATTATGTCAAATGCACGGATTGACCAAAAGCAACTTTTGGGTGAGCTCCCTTGAGGGGACAATGTTTGTCAAGTCCATTGATGGTTCAAACTTTGAGAAGAGAGGAGAAAAACTATTTGAGAGGCTTGATTCCCTTGTGGAAGAGATTGGAGAAGAAAATGTTGTTCAAGTTATAACAAATAATGGGATCAATTATGTGTTGGTTGGTAAGTTGTTAGAAAAAAAAAATACCCATCTCTATTGGACTCCTTGTGCTGCTCATTGTATAGATTTGATGCTTGAAGACATTTGAGAGCTTCCTTTGATAAAGAAGACAACTCAAAGAGGAGTTAGTTTTGTTGGCTTTATCTATAGCCATTCTAGTACCTTGAGTTTGTTAAGAAAATTTACAAACAAAAGGGAATTAGTAAGACATGTCGTTATAAGGTTTGCTACCTCTTATTTATTATTACAAAGGTTGCATCAAGAGAAGGGAAATTTGAGAAAGATGTTCACTTTTGATGAATGAAGCAATAATAAGCTATCTAAGGAAGCCAAAGGGAGGGAGGCTACAAAAATTGTTCTTATGCTGTCATTTTGGAATCAAGCAGTATTTACTCTCAAAGTCATGCCTCCTCTTGTTCATGTGCTTCGTCTAGCGGATGGGAAAAGAAAAGCAGCTATGGGTTATATAAATGAAGCAATGGAGAAAGGCAAGGAAACAATAATGAAGTCATTCAACAACGATTAAAGTAAATACACTGATGTATTTAAAATCATTGAGAATAGATGGACATGTCAACTTCATCGCCCCTTGCATCATGTTGGTCACTTTATGAACCTGAGTTCTTTTATTCCAAACCAGACATGGAATATGATTTGGAAGTTATAAATCGATTATATGACTGCATTAGGAGCTTGGTGCCAAGTAAAGATGTGTAACAAAAAATTTGAACTAAGTTGCCTCTTTATAAGAGTGCAAATGGACTCTTTGGTGATGATTTTTCCAAAGAATCAAGGAAGACCACAACCCCAAGTGAGACACTTAAACACTTTGTAAATTGCGGTAAGATATAATGGTTAAATTCTAAGTAACTTTCTTTGATTGTGTAGCTCAATGGTGGAAGAATTATGGGCATGCAACTTCCCAACTTACAAAAGCTAACAATCAAGATTTTAAGTTTGACGTGTTATCATCGGGATGTGAGCGAAATTGAAGTGTTTTTGAGCAAGTGAAATACATGACTCATTTCATTATTATCTTGTAAAGTGTAGAAATAAATTAATTCATATATAACTTATTCATAATGCATATTCATTCAAATAAAAGGAATAGGCTAGACCATAAGAGGTTGCATGATTTGGTTTACATAAAGTATAATCAACAACTTTCTCAAAGATATGATATTAGGGATGAAATAGACCCTATTTTATTGAATGACATTGGTGAATGTAATGAGTGGTTAGTGGGAGAAGTTGATGATGATAATGATAATGAAGATGGGGGTAGTGATTTGGTTTTTTATGATGATCCCACTATTAATTAAGCAATTGTTTATAAAGCTTCAAGTATTGGAGAACCAATATGTTATATAATGAGACAAGCAAATAATAAAAGAAAGAAACAATCAAGTGGTGGTATTGTTATTGGATCTTCCCATGCTTCTAAGAAAGGTTTAGGTGCAACTCCAACTCCAACACAACCCAAGAACGATAAAGAGAAGACTCAAATTCAAGTTCAAAATGAATTGCTTGATAGCTCTAATTCTAAGTTTGAAAGATTACTTAACTTTGACAAGAGTCTCTCAAAAGGGGAAGAGGAGGAGGGATATGCCCCATTAGATAATGACATTGAAGACAATTATGTTGGAATTGAGGAAGAATATGATGATTAGAAAGAAACTTAATACATATAGTTTATGATTTATTGTTATTTTATGTTTTGAACTTTAAATTTGTGGTGTTTTGATATGATGTTATTATTAATTGAATTTTTAGACATAATATCATTACTTTTTCATTAAAATTATATGTGGTGGTATTATATTTTTTTACCGCAATATTTCCATTATAACTCGTCATGGTTTCTGTTATAACATTATAATGGTTTTTTAGGTCGCCAATATTTTTCGTTATCCGATATAATAACACTAATTGAGATAATATAAAAGAATAGTTTAAGAGTTCAAACCTTAAGACATACCTACATATTTATTATAACTAGTGAATCTAAAACAATTTAAGAAAAAAAAATCTCCAAATAATTTTTGTTGCAAAAATAACTTTTGTTGCCATTAGACCAATCTCTTCGGACTTTAATTTTAAATCAACAAGTAATTAATAATCTAAATCTTCAATACTGAAACTAATGAAAATAAATTTAATTAAGATGGATAATCAAGGTATGTGAAGAGTTAATTAAACAATTCAATGAGAATTAAAATGATTTTCTTGTTCTGAAAACTTGATAAGGTAGCGGTTTCAAAATGGAAAACTTTTAGTAGGTTTTGGTGTATGGTAAGTGACAACCAATATCGTCGGGTAGGAATAAGAAAAAAATTTTCTCCTTCTTTATCTTTCTAATGTTGAGTGATGAAGCTCCATTGATGCATTTGGTGGTTGAACGAAGCTCCATGGCTAAATGTATGCGGAAGCAAGGTTTTGATGGTGATTGGTGGTAGCGAAATTGAGTGGAGAAAGATATCTAAGAGGTTAGGCCAACTTAGAGGAGGAAGGCTAGAGGAGAATTCTAGGTGAATTCTCTAGCTTTTGACTCTCAAAAGGCAAGGTCATGGAGTGATCTCAACTTGTAACTTTACACTAAAATTCAAGAGTACCCTTTACAAGGTGTGGAGACTCTCATTTATAGTAGAGAGCATCTCCTAAAATGGAAATCAAATGCAAGACTAATGGAATACAAATGCACCCTACACTACAACCTTAGGCCCAAATACGAGGCCCAAAAGAAAACCTAGACTACTTAGCCCATGATATAAGGCCCAAAAGGAAAACTTTATACTACTAGACCCATAATACAAGGCCCAAAATAAACCTAAAATAATAAGGACTCACTGATGGCCCATCATGATAGGAGCTTGGGGCCACCTTTCACAAATGACTCCAACTCTTCTTGAGTGTGCTTGGTCAAGCTAGGGATATGCCATCATACCCTCCCTCTTCAAATTGTCAAGTGCCTATCCTTCCTTCTCTCGGAGATATTTGGTTTTTTTCCTATTGGGGTCAAAGACCCTTTTTCAAAAAATAAGAGAAAAAGTAAGTGTCATTAGAATAATCATTAAAAGCATGTAACTCCCAAGGATTATACACCTTTGACCAAATGAAAGATCAAGGCTTTGGAGTTTGGGAGCATGCTCTTCAAGCTCTTGTTTGCCTTGTGTTGAATCCATTTGCTTCTAGAGTGTCTTTCTTTTTCAACACAATGTCTTATTTGGTCTTGTCTTCCCATTCTACTAGAAGAAGATGAAAATAATCTTCACAAAAGCCTTTAGCCCTTAACATGAGTACTCTTTGGTTAGGGCACTCATTGGACTTGTGTGTACTACATTGGCACTTAAAACAATTGATCTCACTTTGGTTTGTGCAAGTGTCAGCTCTTTCTTTCTCTCTCTTCTTTCTCATTTATACTTGGTCCTTTTCCACTTGAAAAGGTTTGAGAGGATGAAGTACAAATTTTATCTCTTTGTGGGTGAAAGTTAACTCATTGGTATGGCCATGGTGTATAGTTTCTCTTTCAAAACGTCAAGGCCTTCCCAACAAGATGTGACAAGCTTCCATAGGTACTATATCAGATAACACACTATCCTCATAATTCCCTTTGAAAAACTTAACATTCACTTGTTGATTAACTACCATGTTCTCATCATCATTAATCCATTGAAGTTTATAAGGGTTAGAACATGTTATGTAACATCCTTAAGGAATATTACTGATATTAAATAAATAAAAATTTGAAATCCAACATGTGCTATATTTAATATAAACTATTTCCTAAAACACGGGAAATAGTAAACTTTAAAAATTAAAATCCATAAATCCAGGAGTCCATAATTCATAAAACCGAATTAAAAGTCAAAGACTCCCAAAGGGATTACATAATTTTCTCAAAGCTAAAAATGTAAACATCTATATACATATACAAAATTTTCCCCCTGCTAGCCCTCGCTCCGCGTCTAAGTGTCTCCTGGCCCACCTGTCACATCATCTACTCCCGGATAACAAGTTATCTGATCATCGCCACACACACACAGAAAGGGTGAGCTATGCACAACATATATATAAACAAAACATGATATAAATATGTTTCCCAACCCAAAATAACATAACTAACTTTAAAATTTCCAAATCACCCAAACCATGACCTCATAGTCCTTCATGAGTCATATGCATGAACTAAGTCTTGAGACTTCCCTGTGCTCCCACGAAACTAACTCATTCGTGGTCCAACCCTATGAGCCTATCCCGCTCATAGTCCTACCCTACAGACTCCTCGCGTGTAGTATAAACATCCAAGTCTTATAACTTGGACCCTGGCACGCACGCAATCACCATACTATGGACTCCTCGCCCGATAGTAGCCGACGGAAACATCACAGTTCCTTGCCCATCGTGCGCCTGACACATGCAATCACCATACTAAGGACTCATCTCCCATTAGTAGCCGACGGGAACTCAACCAGTTCCATGCCCATCATGTGTCCAACCACCGAGCACATCCCAAACCCCTAATGGACTTAGTCCTTCAAGCCCACACACCACAACACATGCATATACTTCCTATACCTAAGAAGGTAGTCAATGCGCACACACAAGGTCATACAACATGAGAAATTCACATAATCTCGCTCAAGCCAGGACCTCTCACCCAAGCTAAGCCCTCTGCTCCGCTTAGGCTAGATCACCTCGCTTGGGCGAGCTTAAAACAACAATCAAAGCATCACACATGATCATGACGTCTCGCTTAGGCGAGGCCATCTCGCCTGGGCGAGATCCTGGTTTGCTCAAAACCCACAAACCTTCGCCAAAGCTTGACTTTACTAAAAAGAAAATAAGGCTTTTTTGAGCAAGAATCACAGCGTTACCTTACTCGCCCAGGGAATTTGCATCCAATTTCATACCAGTTTAGTGTACCCGTAAGGCAACAACACACAAAGTTGGCTGCCCCCATTCTGCTAAGTTCTCTACCTTTCCACATTCACTCTAAACCAAATTTAATAAAAATAAAGGTTAAGTTCTGTCTACCAAGAATTGAACCCGTGACCTTCCACTCACAAAGCCAAAGCACTACCACTATGCCAATTCCCATTTGGTGATATACACAATCAACATAAGCTTACATTCCACACTCTTACATATTATTAAAATAAATCATAAAACAACAACACACAATCAAAGTACTCTCAACCACATGAGCTAGTACTTTTCCACGTCACATTAAACAACAATTAATGTCATAAAGGCGCCTTTTACCCGCATTTATTAATTAATTAATTATTTAATTAATTAATTTTTTCCGGGTCTTACATGTTACACCTATTGGTAGTGGATTTTGGAGTTTAAATTTGAATCTAATTTTTAAGTTGCTCGTGGAATAGAATTGTGAAAAGAAAAGGTTGTGACCTCCAAAACTAAAAATAGAAAGTGAAATATAAAAAAAATTCACATTGGTCAGGACATGTATAAATAAAAGAGGAGAAACTAAAACAATTCACACCATATTACAACTCCTTGATGAATTTTATTGCTATTTTAGTTTACTGCATATCTTGAATTGTATAGTGAGCATATTTAAATATGAAACTCTTTTAATTCCACATTAAAGATACAATGCTACATTTTTATAGTTCTTGGTTCAACATCTTTTATTTTTTGTACTCAAATTCTAGACCAAATCACTTAGATTATTTTTGTGTTTTTACTTTTAAATTTTCTTTAATTTTATTGTTTGTCATTTCATTGAAATTATTTTAGTTTTTCATATTCAACATTTCATTTAAAAATAGTCTAGTTTTCAAATTAGTTTTTCTTGATTTTTGTTTCTTACTCTTGAGTGCTTCGAAACTAATTAACTTTTCCTTGAATCTTGAAAGAAGTCGCCTCTTGCTAACTGTCAACACCCAATTTCGTCCGGGTAAATGTGCTTGTTTGGTTAAAAATAATAATAATAATAATAATAATAATATATAATGTAATAATAATAATAAGTAATAAAATAAAATAAAAAAATATGTTTTGATTGATGGTAGGTTTTTAAACTTTAATTTTACCGTGGGAAGAAAGAAAAAAAAACCCAAGAGCAGGAGAATCTAATTTATTGTTAATTATCACACTCTTTTCATGAGCCCACATGTTTTACATATTTTTACCCCCTCTGTTTGCTATTTACACTCTTCGCATGACATGTCAAAAAAGGACGTTTCATAATTTCTGTTTTTAGAGAAGCGTATAATATTAAGAGCAATATTTTTTATATAATAATTTGAATAAATATCGTGCATTTACACTTATGTGCGTTGTCAGTCTGGGAAGGTATTATTTTAATTAGAGGCAAATATTCCTGATAATAATACTTTTAGAGAATGGTACGATTTTAATATTTAGAAGAAAGTATTTCTGGTAATAATTAGAATCAATTATATGAATAATATGTTATGATTTGATCACGATCTTTATGTGATAGAAAATATGATTTTAGTAATTACGGGAAATATTTCGTTAATAATTATAATCAATACCGTGGATATTATGAAACAATATAACAAGACCAATTTTTTCCCCATATATTTTATTATAATTAAATACTAGGATCTCAGTGGTACCCAAGAGGCCTATATAAGCACAAAATTTCTTTAATGCAGACAAAAAAAAAGATGGAAAAACCCCTCTCCTTTTTATCACAAAGCACACACACAATAGGGGGTCATCTTAAGAGGTAAATTGTCTTTGCTCTTAATGCTTTTCATGATTCTCTTATAACATCAAATGTATGATTGTTTGAATTGTTGTGTGATTAAATGTGTTCGGGGTTCTCATGTTAAATGATTTTGGGTTTGTCGTTGATGTGCTCAACCTTTGTCTTTTCCTTTATTTTTATCTTGATAAATAAAAAGGTTTCTTTCGTAGGCTTTAATTCTCTCTAAACAAAAAAATAATAAAATAATAAAAAATTATATTTTTTTCTTTGATATAAGTATTGCATACCATGTCAAGTCTCGGACTTGCTTGGTAATCAAAACACTTCTTCGTAGACTCTTTTTGTTCTTAAAAGGAAATTAGTAACAATAAAAATATAAAAATATAAAATTATAAAATTATTTTTAATATCATGTCAAATCTCGGATTTGCTTGGTAACTAAACCTTTTATCATGTAGAATCTCGGGTTCTCTTGATATTAATGAAATACACATACACATAAAAATCTAGAAAATTAAAAAAATAAAATAATAATATCAAACAATAAATATTTGTATAAAGAACTACGTTATCCCTGATTTTCCAAATGGAAATACGTAGGAGCGAGGTACAATCCTCGTCAGGCCCAAAAATATAAAAAAATAATTTTGTTTTAATCTTTAATATTTTTGTAAGTGTTTTTATTTTGTTTGATTTTTTTTGGGGAATAAGAAATATTTTAAACATCGAATTTTATCTTGAACACTTAATTAAAGAAGGAATTGTCTTAAGACGGACGTTGTGGGGGTGCTAATACCTTCCCCACACGTAACTGACTCCCGAATCCAAATTTGGTTTTGAAGACCATTCTTTTTTAAGGTTTTTCTATAGTTTTCCATAATAAACTATGGTGGCGACTCCTCTGTACTACTTAAGATTATTTTCGCCGTCCCGCCGTGATCTCGGTTGCGACAGATGGAGACTCTACTGGGGATATGTTTGAGAGTCAATCCTATTAGTTAAGTGTGCAAAAGGTATGTTGTTTTAATATATATTTGTTTTTCCCTTGTCTTTTTTTTATATTTCATATATATTTGTCTATCTTTGTTTGTCTTGATGTCATCTTTACTTGCTTTGATGTTGTTATATGATTATATTGTTGAAATTGTTGAACCTTAGGGTAGAAGACAATTGCTATATCTGTTTGGGAATTTTCTGGTTATTTTGCATGTGTGGGTTTGGGTAGTCTTAGGTTGCTCCCTTCACACACTACACATGGTAGGCTAGTGCATTCATTTTAATATTGGGGTCCTATACCCGGGCCTGAGTTAGCCGTAAGGAGTGGAGGTCCAAATTTGTAGTATTTTGCATGTATATAGGTAGCTTCCAAATTTGTATATAGGTAGCTTCCAAATTTGTAGTATTTTGCATTTTCATGTCATTTTGCATAACACATAACATGCATCAACATATCTTGAAAAAAAGTTTCACTATAATAAATTCAAAATTAATTGTTTCCCATTTTTTTGTTAATAAATTCATGGAATCTTGCGAAAGGTGGAAAAAAGAAGAAGGGGAGAAAATAAATTATTCTTTGGTCAAATCAGTTAGTTGAATTTTTTTTTTTTAATGAAAAATGGCATGCTTTTAAAACATTGCTATAATATGTGTACATGGAATTGCTCAAATTCACTTCCTTTCTCATTCCATTTCCCATCACCTTTCTCCAATAAACCTTTTCTTTGTATTTCATGGAGGATCATCATAAAGGGGCATGTGCCTTAAAATGAATTAAAATTGAAGTAAGTCTTTGAACACAAAAAAAAAGGAAAAAATGAAGAAAAGTCTGCTAGACTGAAAACCCAAAAGGGTAGTCTAGGCAAAAAGTAAGACAACAAAAAAATAGAAAATAATACAAAAAAAAAAGTAAGGGCAAAGTAGGGGCAACCTATAATGTGATTGTTTTTTTTCCTTTTGGATTAAAGCTTTCGAAATTAAAACAATCATGAGTTGAAATGGTGTGTGGCCATGTTTCTTTATCAAGAAAAAATTATATTTCTTTGTTACCCATTTTGAGCCTATAAAAAAATTAAAATTTCTTTTTAATTACCCTGAACAAGGTTCACCTTTCCACTAAAGTTAACATGATGTTTGCATCTACTTCATTTGACTTGTAATTCACCAATAAAAAATTAAAAAGTTTGGAAAGACAAAAAAAATGGGTTATGCAAAAAAAGAAAAAAGAGAAACAAAAGTTGGAAAGTGAAAAAAGTGGTGAACAAAGGTAGTCAAATGAATTTTAGGTGCAACCTTAGATAAAGACCCTTGTTTTAAATAACCTTTATACCATTTACTTTGATCCTTCATTATCCATTAGCCTTGGTCACAATACAAGCCTAATAAAGTCCACACAAATCAATGATTGGTTGTTGTTTTTCCAAAACTTTAATTTAGAGGAAAATATTTTGTCATTTTAAGAGGTTTGTCAAAAAAAAAAAAAGATTGCAAAATTGTTCAA
>Ga0214545_1013410_pt1 | contig 10162 bp, 6 predicted proteins | sample CNSS4metaG_FD_160064 | JGI IMG/M metagenome (GOLD analysis project Ga0214545, IMG submission 160064) | Root nodule microbial communities from cowpea collected in UCLA plant growth center, Los Angeles, California, USA - CNSS4 | ecosystem: Host-associated > Plants > Roots > Nodule | place: USA...
TTTAATATTTTTATTTATTGTATATTTTCCTTTCACATGAGTATGTTTAATACTCTCAATTTAAGTGTTTAATAGCATAAACCTTTCATTTACTAGGTAATATAAAAAAAATTCTTTACTTATTTTTATTAATTGTTGTTTCATTTGAAGAACTCTTTTGCTTCGCTAAAACAATTATTTCTCAACCATTGAGTATATATATATGTTGATATTTGAAAAATGTTCTTAGATATCTAAGGTATTTTTCATCTTATCATACTTTTAATTATACATTTATTTTCCTTTGTGCGATTTCTTTCAATAGTTTCTCAAATTATTTCTAAGACATACATTTTTTAATTTTTTAATATTTTTATTTCTTGTTTATTTTCGTCATGTAGAATACTATTTCAATATTTTATCTAATTATTTTTTGTTTTCTAACTCATTATATCAGTCATACTGTAATTTTTCACTATAATTGTATAAATAACTTTTATTTGCTACAATATCAAAATTTAATGTAATTGTCATGAATATTTTTTATCATCATCCAATATATTTTGGAGTTCAAAAGATACAATATCCATGTTAATTTTTTTATTATGTTTATTATTTGTTATTTGCGTCATTTTGATTAAATGATGTATTATCATTTTAATTAATGTATAAAAAAAGAGATTAACTAGAATTTAAAAAATTGAAGTAAACAAACATTTAAAATATATTTTAATTTGAATATTTGTTTTCCTTTAAATTTTAAAAAAAATATTTTTAAATGTTATCAACTAGGTTTCATTAATGTTTGCAGTTTGCAAATTTAATAAATGTTTTAGTTGTCATGAAATTTTATTTGGTATTCCAATCTAGAATGTAAACAATTATAATTTATTTCAAAGTATTTGATATCGAAGAAACAACCATCCTCCTAATATTAAAGAGTTGATAATATTATGTTTCCTTTATTGTAATTTTTTATTATTTTATAAAAATTAATTAAAATTTATATTGATGTAGTAAGGAAATGAGTATGGGTATGGGTACGAGATTATACTCGTTACCCGGTGGGGATGGGGATGAGATAAAACTTTGATACCCGTTGGGTTTGAGTATGAGAATGGGGATGAATTTCTTTTGCGGAGATGGGTATGAGATAGTGAAACCCGTCCCCGTCCCGCCCGGTCCCATTGCCATCCCTAAGTACAACAACACCAGAACACCTTCTATTGAATCTAAAAATAGATTTATAATTAATCCATTTTTATAGGATATGTATATCTTTATCTATACTAAAAGATAAATTATAGAATTAAGAAATGAAATGAGAGTTACCAACACTAAAAAAACAACCAAATTTATTGATAACAAATAATTAGTCACTAAAGTGATCAATTTAAATATTAATTTATTCATTAAAAATTATAGATAACTAAACTAGTTTCAAAAGATTATAATTGATCTCTAAATTGGTAACTAAATTAATTTTTATTATGAATTGATCTCTAAATAACTAATTAGAAACTAATTTGATGACCATTGATTTGGTAGCCAAAACCTAAGTAGTTAATGTTAGTGATCAATTTAGAGACCATTTCATAATAAAAAATATTTTAGTTATCATTTTAGAAATTAATTATAATTTTTTGAAACTAGTTTAACTATTAATAATTTTTAATTTATAAATTAATATCTAAATTAGTTATTATAGTCATTAATTATTTTTTATTATTAAATTTGGTAATTATTTAAGGTTTTTATCGTACTGAATTATATAAAAAGAAGCTGGAGTTAAGCAACAGGACAGGGTAATTCTTTATTGTTGTCGTGTGTTCCAATTAATATTTTTTATTACTGATAAAAAAATTAAAAAATTAAAATGGTAAAAATAGGTATTATGATGGATTATTTTAAAAATAAAAAATGAAAAATATGTTTTTTGAAACAACTTTCAAATGTTTCTTGAGGACTAATTCATTAATTGAAAGCATACGAACAAAAATTAAATTTGAAGGAACATTAGTCAGTGAAGGAGTTGAAGGAGGTTGGTTGTTTATTCCCAAAAGGTGACAATGATCATGTTTATAGTGTTTCCTATTTTGGATTGGTAGGAAGAGAATTAAAATCTGATAGGCTGGACTGAAATATAATGGAAAAGAAATAAAATGGGGAAAAAATATTTTTCTGATATATTAAGGTGGAATAGAGTAAAGTTCCACGTATGAAAAAATAAATAATATAATATAATATAAAATAAAGATATTATATTATTATTTAGTTGCTTTTTAAAATCTATAAATATGATGTATACTTTTTAGCCACAATTTACCCGTTTGGTGTGGCAAATAGAAATTTCATATATACACTCCTGTAAAATTACAAAAGCGTGAAAAATTTGTTTGAAAAAATACAATATCAAAAACTTGCTCCTCTCTTTTACATCTTTCATGCTTAGTGAAGTTATTAACATGATACGGAGAGTTCCATTGACCTGAAAGGGTCTGAGGTAGAGAAAAGGGGTTTCTTCCTGTACCTCCAAAGAGTTCTACTGTACTTCCAAAACAATTTAAATTTCTTATAATATCCCTTTGAACCCTTTGACTATTAAGCGATAAAAATTAAAAAAAATTTTCGGTAAAATCCTTAACCGGCTTTCGAAATCCGGTTAAATCCTTAACCGGCTTTCAAAACCCAGTAAAATCCTTAACCGGCTTTCGAAATCCGGTAAAATCCTTAACCGACTTTCGAAATCCGATAAAAAATTTGTTTTCAATTAGATTAATATTACTAAATTGTTGTTTTGTTGTAATATATTTTATTAATATTTAATATTTTTTTAGTTATGAACTTGAGTTTTTTATTTATTTATTTTTATTATTTTTTGTTTTAATTTTTTATTCATTTTATTACTTTATTGTTTTATAAATTTTGTTATTTGTAATTTTTTTTATTCATCATTTTCTACACTTTTTTTAAAGTTTTATTTATTTGATGAATGAGTTTTTTATTTGTTTATTTGTAAGTTTTATATATTTGAAATAAATACAAAAAATTTCAAAATCAAAAATAATAAGTAAAGCAAAATAAAAATCGGATTTCCATTTTCGGTTTGTATAAAATAAAATCACTGATTATCATTACGACTAGAAGTCGGTTTGTATTAAAAACAATTTCAAAATAAAAATTAAAGACTTCACGAAATTCTTAATTTTTAAAAGTTTGTAAAACAAATATATAAATTAAATAAATATAAAATGAATCACAAAAAATATAAAAAAGTTAAAAATTTAAAAATTGAAAAGATTTATTATAACATTACGAATATCGAAACCAGTAACAAGATAAAATGGAAATCCAAATCCATTTTCTGAAAATAAATACAAAGCATTTCAAAATTAAAAATCAAAATCAAAAAAATAAGTAAATTAAAATAAAAACCAGATTTCCATTTTCGATTTGTATAAAATAAAATTTGTGATTATCATTACGACTATCGAAATTCAAATGTCAGTATATAAATATAAATTTTAAATAAAAAATCAGTTTATTGAACTGGACTTCCATTATCGGTATATAATTTTATTTAATGTAGTTATATATAATATAAAAATCTAAAATTAAATAATTAATATATGAATATAAACAAATTGAAATTAAATCTTATAAATAAATTAAATAAATAAATAAAAACACTAACAAATAATAAATAAGTAAAAATAATTTGAAAATAATTAAATAAAATTAATCTAGATATTATAAAGGCAAATACCTACAAAAATTAAATTAATAAAATTTTATTTAATGTAGTTATATAAAATATAAATAATCTAAAATTAAATAATTAATACATAAATTATAAAACAATTGAAGTTAAATTTTATAAACAAATCAAATAAAAAAATAAGAAAATTAAAATCACCAACATTACTACGAATGTCGCTTTTAAAAAAAAATTGATTTAAACAATTTCATAACCGGATTTCGAATGTCGGTATACAAAGAAAATAGATTTCGAATTTCGTTAAATCACTTAACCGAACTTTAAATACCGGTTCACAATTTCAAATCCGTTTGACACTATTCACCGAATTTCGAAAGTTGGTTAAAGATTTTACCGGATTTCGAAAGCCAGTTAAGGATTTTATCGGATTTCGAAAGTCGGTTAAGAATTTTACCGGGTTTCGAAAGCCGGTTAAGAATTTTTTTTAACTTTTTACTGCTTAATAGTCAAAGGATTCAGAAAGGTATTATAGGAAATTTAAATTCTTTTGGAAGTGTAATAGAACTCTTTGGAGGTGTAGGGAAAAACTCCCTAGAGAAAAAGGTAACAGATTTTGAGAGAAAAAACCATCAAAAAAACAAAAATATCCCTTTCAACAAACAATTGGGCTCAATTGTACCCAAATTAGGAGTCATAACGATGAATCGGTAAAGGATGGGAAAATATTTGTCAGTATACTCGGAATGCTGCATGAGGATGTATGCATAAAGATTTTTAATCTTGAAACTATATAAAGATGCATGGGATACGTTGCAAGGAACTGAAATAATGTAAATCTTGAACTTAATTTTCTTAGGTGGTTAGACAAATCAAATTGTTTGGTAAACAACTTTTTACAAACTGGGTGTGGAAAATTTTTTGGAAAATCTGTGGAGAAGTTTGAATAAAAATTATTCTCTTTAGAAGAAGAGAATAAGGTTTGTTTTAAATATTAATTGTAGAGCTCTTAGACATGTTGGAATTCAAGTATAAAATTAAGATCTTACATTAAATAAAGATGAGAAGAAAATAAGGTTTGGTCACTTAAAACGTTTGTAAGATAAAATAACTAACAGTACAATAAGTCCAAGTTGTTAAGCATGGGGAACAATTTGAGAAACTTTTACTTACTACAACTTGTTGTTTGTGACTTATAAACAATGGTCCCAGAAATTATATGATTCACAATGGTGGACTTTTCAAGTAAATCAATTTGTCCTACTATTGTACTATCATTTGTAATGGAGAAAGTGCTAATCTCAAAGGAAAAAGAATTGCTGCGATTGAAACTCTAATAGCTAAAGAATACATTTCATATGTTTTAGCAGCACCTACATGTCCAAGTTTTTTCTAGTTTGGGACAAATGCTAGAAATGGATTATTCCTTGTGTTTTGAAAACATGAGTTACACCATATCTTAACTTTTTTTTTTTTGGGTGTGAGCTTATGTCAATTACAATGAAATGTACAAATTTTCCAATTGAATATGAGAGAAAAAGACTTACATTATGTTTTATACGGAAATACAAATATTTTAAAACATATCCCTTGAGAAACGTTTCAAACTTCGAAGTTTGAATCAAATGAACCCAACAAGAGTTGTCGGAGAGAATTTGAGGATTTTTGGCCGGAAAAAAGAGGAGAAAGAAAACAACTCTTTGAAATTTTTGGGATTTGTGTTGAATATTTTTCATGAGTCATAGAAGAGGTAACAATTATTACCATTGCTTGGCATACATACAAGAGGAAAATCTATTAGCTAAAAAGTGCTATTGGAATTATCGTATTTTTTCTTATCAAGAAATTTCTCGCAATAAAATACAATATTGGTAATATTGTTGTTGACTGTCATGGCTCGTCTGATGCCAAATGCCAAGGTTCTTCTTTAGAAGGATTGATTTCGATGATTGCAAGTACTTTTTGTCCAACTGATACAGATTTTGTCACTGCATTTTTTCTGCAATGATTATTGCATTTTTCAATGAAGTTAGACATGCTCTTAGATTTAGCTCAGGATTCGGTACTTAACCTCAGGGAGTGACATTATTTTGTAAATGGACACAAACACCTGAGTCATCATAAGGTCCATCTTCATGAACTGCTACCTTTCTACAAGGGCACTTCTCCTTTTGGCTTGTATTTGTCTTCCATTTCTTTTTTATTGACAAAGGAAAGGAACGATCGAAGATGAGAAGAGAATGATGAGCCTTCAAGGTTACTGTTAGAATGCCTGCTAAAACGGTATATCAATCTAATAACATAGCAAAGGAGAGCAATGAAGCAGGCCATGCCAATCAGCAGGTAAAGCCCCCAAAAGCTTTTCAGCTCAAGTCGATCAATGCTTTCTTTTGCGCCTTCGGAGCTGCAAGCCCTTCTTGTTAGCCATTTATCACGAATTCTCTGAAGATCACCACTCTCTGATAGTTTTAGGATTGCAGTTGACATGTCAACTGCTAGTGGAGATTCCCTTGGGAAGCCCTGTATGCAACATTTGAACAATATGATGATCATATATAACTATGAATTTAGTACTTCTAAGATACACAAAAACCCCATCTGGTTTTATACTTACAAAACCCCATCCACTCCTTGTGAACTCTGGACCAACAATACTAAATTCACATCTGGTTGCTAGGAAGAGCTCCATGTATGCACGTTCATCTATTATTGCAGCAACACCACCTCTAGCTGGTCCGTCTTTTAAAGCTTTTTCAAATTCTGACATGGAGTTCAGAGCAACAAGCCTGGATCTGTCCATGTGTAGTTCCTCAGTTAGATAGTTTTCAGTATATGTATCCCTCGGGAAACCAATGCGGTCTTTACTTGCTATTAAGCTTTCAATTCCCTTAACTTGGGATGAGAGCTGTTCCACAGTTAGGATGGAGGTCAGGCTTGCAATATAGCTTGAGTTCAGTATCAAAACCACGAACAGCCATATGATTAGTACGAAACGACCCAGAGTGCTAACAGTGTTCTCTTCTGCATACAAGGGGATTTCGTTAGATGTAAGACTTTAATTTACTACACCAATTTTCACCTTCAAGATTTGTTATTGATATACTTACTCTGTGTGAAAAATAGGGTTGAGAAGCTAAACCTGCAGAGATAAATGAAAAGATTCAGCAACAGTATGCAAGTGACATACGATGAACCATATTTTAAAACTGTGTTGCAAACTTAGTTACCAGATAATGGTGACAAATTGTCTTCTTGCGGGGCCTCTAAATTCATCGTTTGTACCACGCTCTAAAGTCCACACAACAGCTCCAACCACCAAGAAGAACATTCCTGTCACAAACCACATCATTGGAGTGAATGGTCTCAGGAAAGCCCAAGCACTGGATTTCAACTTCTTGATAGGTGCCACAACAACTAGCCCAGACTCGATATACGGCTGTGTAAAATCCACTATCTTTGCTCGGTTTGCACTAATGGTAATGTCCCCCACCACTGCATCGAAGGCCTGCACATAAAAGAATCAATTCAATGCAGGAATTTAAAACTAACAAAGTAACGTGAAACATAAATACTCACACCAATTGTGACCATGTGAAGAAATTCTGAATTTGACGGTTTGGTTTTACCATCACCAAATGGAATAAACTTGAATGGTATCGGGTAAGGAATCAAGTTCAGTGCAGCAGTAAACACATCTATGCAATAACCACTAAACGTATCGGTGCCCTCAATTCTTGACACAATCTCACGGAAAGTAAGTCCCATTGTCACCCCAACTCTCAATTGTCTTCCATTGCTGGCAAAACTCCAACCACGTGGTGTTTGAGTTGTTTGACCGGGCCAGATGACATCATATAGTCCTTCACTAGAATTGGAATGAATAGGAGCTTCCTCAGTGTGGAGGCCATAATTTTCTGACCAATAACCAATCCTCCTAATTCCACTGCCTATCACATTAATGATTTCATACGATTGATGCATTAAATTTCCATCTGAGTCAAACATCATCTGGCCTGTTAAACCACTTGTGTTAGAATCTAAAATCTTTTTAAGCAACATGCTACCATTGACGAAGACCCTCATAGCATCTAGGTGAAGGATGTCCCCAGTTAGCATGTTAATTACACTAGAATCATTTGAAAACGACAAAGTTCCTCCACTTTTTAAAAGTGCATCAAGTGCATAAGCCAGTGCCCAAACAGTGTCATACGCGTAAAGACCGAAGATGTTTAACCCTAAAGGATCATGATTAGGATTTTCTTTCTGGCTCAGTTTGGTCCATCTAGAAATAAATTTGTCCTTTATGTCTGAATCTGGTGTATGCATGCGCAGGGTGACAACACCTTGGATGTTATTGATGGCTGGAGATGTGAACAAGGATGGGTCTGAATCTATTAGTGTGGTTAGCCAATCTGTGGCTATCCAAACATAACCACTTTGCATCATGCCAAGTGATTGAGCCACATGAAGTACTTCTACACCAAAAAGAAGGGTATATGTGAAGGATTATCACTCTTGATTCCATTAAAGCTGCTACTTTAACTAAAGCACTGTTTATTTCTTCTCGGGTGATATTATATGGCTTAAAGGGCACTTTGTGTGATATTTTACCTTGTTTCTCTGCCAGCTTATCTCCCAAGGCAGCTACTCCGTTTCTTCCATGGTCATCATCTACGAAAATGGCTATGACATCCCTCCATTGAAAGTGATCAACAATTTCTGCCACAGCAGCCATCTGACGCAGATCACTCTGCGTCGTCCTCACAAAATATGGGAACTGCATTGAGGTCAGTGTAGGGTCTATCGCTGCAAATGAAAGCAGAGGCACTTGCATCTCATTTGCTATGTGTGAAATCACATGTGCCATGACCGAGTACTGGGGACCAATTATGGCCACTGTGTCACTAGCCATCAATCGCAATGCTGCAATACAAAAATAAACTCTAAGGTAGTGATCACGAAATATGTTTATGTGGGAAAACATAAAAAAGGTTGAAGTGAAGAAGTATGATGTGTATGAGAAGAACGTACAAGCAATGATTCCTAAGAATCCAGTGGATAATTTGGTGTCCAACATTGAGATATTAAGCTTTGTTCCGCTTAGAATGGTTGCATTGGAATTTACATCATTCACTGCTGCTTGTATGGCAACTTTAGCCACTCTTCCAACTGTGGAGTTGAAAGATAAAATTGCCCCAATATTAATGGCACTCGGTCTTGTAGAAACGTTGCCGGTTCCTTTTGAGGGAAAGGCACTGTAGAGGATGAGAAGGGCAAGAAGCCAAACTCTGCTCATGTTATAATATACTGGAAACATGACGGGGAAAAGAAAGCAAAAATCTTTGTAACATTTTAGTATTTGTTCATCTAATCTATAAGAAAAGCAAAGGAAATAGAAAAAACAACATGAAATGTCCTTTGTTGTTCCCAAGTGGACCATGGCGTCAATGGTTTTATAGGAAGAGGATCACGCATGATATCTTTGGTGCCGTGAAATTTTACGGTTGTCCTCAGCAATGCAAATTCTTTTGAAAGAATACTATACATAATTGTCGTCATTAATCAAGGGTTACAAAGTGGTTTAATAGTTAATTCACCATTTTTACCTTCCCGACAGACTAACTCGAAAGTCAACAATTGTTTAATGTAGATTACATTTTAGGGTCACAGCTAAGGTGTCTTTGACCCATTACAACATTTTAATTAACTTTTGAAAATAACACTTTCAATTTTACTGAAATAAAGAGTCACCTCTTCTTAGATCGAAGGTTGATAAGTGAACATGTTTAAAACAAGTAAAATAAATTTAACAATTTTTTATTAAAAATAATTAAATTTATGTATTTTTAAGAATAAGAAACTAAATTGGTCTAAATGTTGAAGAATAATTAAAAACATATTTAATCTTAATATTTTTAAATTTAAAAAAGATTATAATATTTTTTAAAAAGATAAAATTATAAATGAAATAACAAAATAAACGCCTTCCTTTATTTATTAAATATTCTATTCTTAATTCATTTAAATTTTATATTTAAAAAAATAAATTTATGAATATATATTTGCTACTTGTAAAGAAGAAATGGTATAGGTTAGAACTCAATAATGACTTTCTTTTCGGAAAGAAAGAATAATGTGATTTTTCTTATCTTCTTTCTTTTGGTAGGGTAAGGTAATTTTGATTTTTTTGGCTAACTTTACCAGCAATGTGAAGTACTTTTTCTAAACCTTTTTTTCATCTAATCTTCACCCTCTTTGGAAATCAAACATCACAAAGTGAGTCAATCCGGTTTATACGAGTTGGCTCACTACGAGTTGGGTTGAAAATAAGTGAACCCAACTGTTAAGACTTTGGCAAGTGTACCAAGTCGTGCAAGTAGTAACCGGTAAGACCGGGATATCGTTTCCCAAGAGACTCGTGTATACTAATTAATTGCGTAATTAGTGACTAATTTAAACTAACGAATA
>Ga0214545_1013414_pt1 | contig 10156 bp, 3 predicted proteins | sample CNSS4metaG_FD_160064 | JGI IMG/M metagenome (GOLD analysis project Ga0214545, IMG submission 160064) | Root nodule microbial communities from cowpea collected in UCLA plant growth center, Los Angeles, California, USA - CNSS4 | ecosystem: Host-associated > Plants > Roots > Nodule | place: USA...
TCATCATCATCATGATCATCATCATCATCATCATCATCATGATCATGATCATCATCATCATCATCATCATCATGATCATCATCATCATCATCATCATCATCATCATCATCATCATCATCATCATCATCATCATCATCATCATCATCATCATCATCATCATCATCATCATCATCATCATCAGGTTGAATCTTCTTAGAGGCAGAGAAGGTCATGATCCTCAAAATTTTGATTTTTTTTTAATTATATATATATATATATATAATATTTGAAATTTATTAAATTTAAATAGTAGGTAGTAGATTTTAAAAATTGATGAAAGTTAAATTGTTTATTTTTTTTTCTTTTATAAGACACAATCTTTAATGTTAATAGATAATAAAACATAAAATTAAATATAATAAAATAATAAAAATATTTAGGTATAATTTTTCTTTTGGTCTCTATTTTTGTTCAAAAACTGACAATAGGATCATGTTAATTATACCAACAAACCATCCATATTAAGAGTTTCAATTTGAATGAAAAAGTCATTAATTCGTTTCAAGAGATTTAACGATACCAACCAAGCAAACCATCCATATTAAGAGTTTCAATTTTAATGAAAAAATCATTGATCTGTTTCAAGAAATTTAATGAAATTTATCGTAAAAGACCAAATTGGTTTTAAAAATTCAGGATTAAATTGAGACTAAAAAAACTAGATGACCACCTTAACATTTTTAAATGAAAACATGAATCAAAAGAGTAATTAAATCAAATATTTATTAAGATAATTTTTATTTTCATTCTCGTTGTCTTTTTAGTTTTTTTCACACATGGTAATTGTCTCTCATTCTCATATGTTTTCTTTTTGTTTTTAAAGAAAAATAAAAGTTAGACACAAACTTATTATTTTTGCTCCATTCTCATTTATCCTCTTCTTTTCTAATCTCTTGTCTCACTTGATAATGAAAACATTATGTTTATCTCATGAGTTTTCTCTATATTATTTTTTTATGAATATAGAGAAAAAATAAATAATGTATTCATAACCTATTTTAATTGTGACTTCACTATAATATATTTTTATTTTAATAATTACGTGTCTCAATTTTTTATTAAATTACGATAAATTATTTTTTAATATTATTTACAAAAAAAAGGTATATTAATAAAGAATAAAGGAATAAATTCATTTTTTAAAAGTGATGAAAAGGAAACTATTGATGAAAATAAGATAGACTCTACTTCTTCGCATATCTTGAAGTATTATACTAATATTTTCGGTTAAAAGAAACAATTTATTGAAACATTATACTAAAGATCAAATTTAATGATTTTAAAATTATATTAATTTGGCCCCTCCAACAATTTTACTCAAGATCCGTGACTGATTACTATTAATTTTAAAAAAATTTAATGTGATTTATTTATTTATAATTAATATGGTTTATTTTGTTTCAAATTTAGGATAGTGTTGTTAGAAAAATTACATGTCAAATGGATAGTAAAATATGAATAATAAATAACATAACATTGATTAGAGTTGACGTACATATAGTAATAAATATTACTTAAGACTAATAATGTCATTATTGATAGAAGTCAGACATCACATCAGTCATAAATATTACTTATGGTTAATAATTCATGATTAATGAGAAAATATGTTGTGTTTGATTCATTTCTCTAAAAAATAAGATTAAATTATAAATATTCAAAAGCATAAGGTAAAGTTGAAAAAATAATTATGAAAAGATTAAAAGAGTTATTAATTCATTTAATGTCCCTATTTTAAAATAATGGAACAAAATTGTAGTTTTAAAATAGAAACATTACTTTAATATACATTTTGGTCCCTTTTGAATTTTACCTGTTTTAATAGTATGGAACATGGTGGCAATCAGTAGCATATCGTGTCCGTTACTGAGAAAGCAGGGGCCATCATTTATCATTATTATAATCTATCTTCCATAGCCTTTGTTGAGAGTGCTTTAATGCAAGCATTGTCAGCAAAACAAAAACATAGAAAACAAAAGCAAAAAACTTCAAAAAGTCATGTGACTTGACACTGAAAATGATTTTTATTTTTTTCAAAACCGTAAATTTCAGGTCAAAAAAAGATTAATTTTAAGTAATGAAGTTCATCATTCTTCAAATCCCTCGTCAAAAGATAATTAAAATAACAATATATATATTTTTACTCTCTTTGAGACATTTTTTTAATCTATATTAATATTTGTTTGTGTACTAGTTCACGAAAACAAAAATTCATATAGGATAAGTTATTGAAGTAATTTTTTAACTTTGAGAAAATGTATTAAAAAGGAAATATTATGCATCAAATATATAGATTAAGTAGAATATTAATTGATGTTTTCTAAAAGACTTATACTAAATATGTTTCTAGTAGAGACCAACATTTGATTCAATACAGAAAACTTAAATTTGTAAGAGAATGGATTAAGGTAAGCATCGACAGATGTTTGTGGTAGTAGGGGCCATGTCATCCCTCAAAATTTTTATTTTTTTTATATTTTTGGTATTTTGAATATATTATAAATATTAGATAATATATTATAAATTAATGATGATTAAATCAAATAGTTTAATTTTTTTATAAACATAATAATTAATATTAATAAATAATAAAATATAAAATCAAACATAATAAAGAATAAAAAAATTATCAAGATGTTTTTATTATTATTTTTCATTATGGTTTGAGTTTATGATAAATTGTTTTCATTTCTCATTTTCTTTTGTTTCTGAAGAGAAAAATATATATTTTGTTGCTCTTATTTCTCTTTGTTCTCTTTCATTATCGATGAAGAAAAGAAGGTAATTCTTTCATCTCACTTGATAGTGAAATATTAGTTTAATAATTTATTTAATGAGTCTCTTTTATATTAATTTTTATTTTATGAACATAGAAGTAAAAGTATTGTACTGTGTTTTTTTATAGTCGGATTTTAATTGTGGTTCCATTATTTGACTTGAGTTTCTCACAAATTGTTCTCATCTCACATTCTCACCTAATTTCTTTTGTTTATGAAGAGAAAAAGATGTATTAATTTTGCTCTCATATATCAGTTGTTGTCTTCCATTCTCAAAGAAATAAAGAAGAAAGTAATTCTCTCTTGTATCACATGATAGTGAAATATTATTTTTATAATTTATTTAATGAGCTTGTATATTAATTTTTTATTTTATTATGAACATAGAAGAAAAAATATTGTATTGTGTGTTTTTTATAATTGAATTTTAAGTGTGGTTTGATTATCATCGAATTTTCTTTTGGTATTTATGTCTCTAAGTTTTTTATTAGATTATGAGAAGTTATTTTTTAGTCTTTTTCTAAATAGGTATATTGATAAAGAATAAGAGAATAAATTCATTGTTTACAAGTGATAAAAGGGACACTATCCGTGAAGATGAAAATAGGACAAATTTAACTCTTCTAGATATTCATTTTTAGCCTTATTTCTTTTTTAGTTATCGTTATACTAAATTATGTATTCATTTTTATTGTATTAGTGACAATAATAATATGTATAAATTTTGGACGTATTATTTTGGCTTCCCCAACAATGTTGGTCAAGATCTGTCACTGAAGGTAAGTTTATTACAACTCAAGCCACATATCTACACATGTCACGGTACACAATAACTTCTCTCTTATTTTTTCCATCACTTGATATCTTAGTTTATGTGACTTGGATCATCAGTAAAGTAAAATGATCTCTCTTACAACATAAATGTGAATATTTGATACACAAATCAAATAATTAATTAATCACATATATGTGACAACAGATTCATATAAGTATCATCATTCTCAATAACCATTTTCATGCAACATAATTGATTTAAGAAAAATTGCAAATCAATTAAATATACAAACTAATATTCATCTTACATTTATAATAAATATTCAAATATAATTCATTAAAGAGACGAGAAGAGAAGAGAAAGAAAGGAAAAAAATTACTTGTTTTTTAGCTTGAGCCAAAGTTGTATAGGTGATGAGTGCAAGTGCTTCGTCTAAGAGATGATAAAATACCATACAAATTTCTTCACTTTGTTTAATAATGATTAGACAATAATAAGTACAAAAAGACATTAAGCTAATGTAAACATGAAGTATATTCCTGAAACTTAATTATGTGATGTATGATATGTCTTCACCATATGTCCCCAAAGATATTTGTGCCAAATACAAGTTTCATTCAAATATCCCTTAACAATCAAGATAAAGTTACATTAACCATCAACTATCTTGGCACGAGTATATTTAAACTCTAATCTAGCTATATACGCTATATGATGTTCGCTTTTATCATCTTTTTAATATAAAAAACTATATAACCTAAGAAGATAAGTAGTCTTAGCTATCAACGATGTCATTGATGTTGTTGTTGACGCAATCAATTTCATAATACTAAACTATAAAGATAAATGCAAACAAGATAAATAAAATATTAGATAATAAAATAATAAATGAAAGAAGGAAATAAAGTTTTTTTTTTAAAAAAAGAGATAAAAACAATAATAAAGAAAATAAATTAATTTCATTGCTTTTTTAAAATAAGATTCGTCATTGGTTATCTAAAGATTATTGTTCAATTAATTACTATCGTAGATTTTCAAATCAAACAATATAAAGTCTCAATTTGATATGTTGGCATTCTCAATTTTAACTAAAGTACACTCTCAATTAAAAGTGAAAACTTTTAGATTGTTCATAATAAATCCAACCAAAGTATAGCCGCAAATAATTCTACTATGTTTAATCATGCATATTCTTTTGCCTCCGAACCAAGTAAAAAGTTAATTAATGAAAGTAAAGTCTTAACTAATTTTAATTAAAGTGATTACCTTTAATCAAAGTAAATCTTAATTATTGGTAAAAACTTATTTAATACATGAGACTTTCTTAATTAAGTCAAAATATACTCTAAATTAAATTTAAAAATTCTTATACATATGATTAATATGCATATAGATTAAAACACCTCGCTAATTAACTACTATATAAAAATCATTACTTTTTACTTGATTCAAAAGCAAAAGACATAGATAAACTAAAAATCACAACAATATTAAAAAAAACAAAGAAATTAGTTCAGTCTAACCTCAAAATCCATTATGAAATTACAACAAAATTAATTTCAAAGGCTTAACACCATAAAATGTAGAATTAACATAAAAGTAGAAAAAGAATGGAGGGCAACACGTGATTAGGTCCCCCAAAAGGTTCCTAAGCTTTTTTTAACGTGTTTCCTTAAGTATCTTTGTATAGAAATTGGATTGAGCTTTGTTTCAGGCTTTTCTGTTGTTGTAATCTTTTTTCTGGTAATCTCCTCTAGTTATCTTCTAAATAATCATATACCTTCAAGATATATTTGGTTGTTTTGGAAATCAAAAATGATTTAAAAAGATCTTGCCATATTCGAAAAGATTTGGCAAATATTATCTTTGATATTTACTGATATAATTAAATAATATAATTATTTAAAAATATCAAATAAAATACTTTAGGATATATTTGTTCCAAATCATCTTTTATCATAAAGATTACTTAATTATCAAAGCCTTCTTCTCGAAAAAGATTGAGAAAACTACAAAGTCTAATTTTTGCTACATGTTCCCTCTTCCTGCCTTAGTCAAATTTTTTCACTTTTTCATGTTTTTCCTGCGTTTTTCGTGCAACGCTTGGCTTGACTTTGGTTTTCATTATTTGTTATTTTTGGATTTTTCTTTAAGGTGTCATGAAGCTTTAAGCAATTTATTTCACACTTCCATGAGCTCAACTTAGTTGTAGTTGCACTAACGCACCTCAAAATATCCAAAGAAAATTTATGCAACTAAAAATCTATTTTAAATATCTTTTTATATCTCATGCACAATAAACCCAATTACTACAAATCCTAATTAAAATAATTTTTTAAAGCACAAAAACTATTTAAGAATCCAAGATCAAAGGCTAAATAAGGGCATAAATATGTACTCATCATACAAGCATATTTAAACTCTAATCAAGCTATATGCCCTATATGATGTTCACTTTTATCATTCTTTAATATAAAAAGCTATGCAACTTAGGAAGATAAGTAATGCCAGCTATCAACGATGTTATGTGAAGAAGAAAAGAACAATTAATGTTGCATAGAGCACATTCAACATTTCCGAGCAATAAAGCTGGATAGACAATAGAAGAAAATATAGAAGACATTCAAAATAAGTTCAAAGTTACTCAATGGCCATAAAAGGGAATGTAGAAATTACTTCCTTAAACATCTATTTAAAGCCACTTCTTGAAGAAGAAGACAAGAAGAATTGTTATTATTTGGAAGTGCTGAAACTTTTCTGAATTTTCTTTATGCCCTAAAACCTTTATAAGAATATTGTATACATTCATTTAGTAAACTAGAAAAATATAACCTAAACTTTGTATACATCGAAAGATGATACCCTCTTTAGTGAGCATAAATTGTGTTCTATTTATCATAAAGACATTATTTTTATCGTAAGTCAGGAGTGACTTATTTAAAGAATACTCGTGTTATGTTAAGAGTGACTTGTTGAAAGAATATCCATGTTAAGCTATAAGTGACTTGTTGGAGAAAATACTTGGGTTAAGACAAGAATGACTTACTGAAAAAAAAAATACTTGGGTTAATATACGAGTGAGTTATTGAAAGAATACTTGAATAAGGTTAGCCATAAATGGTTGGGTAATGAAAGAATACTTATTTGTAGTTTGGAATAGTAGTTTTCTTACTGGAACTTGACCAATTTATTGAAGAATTGGGACATCTTTCAATATAATATGTTGATCAAACTCTCCAAGTTGACTATGGCCTTCATGATAAGTTTGCTACTTCAACAATTATGGCCATTATGCAATCTTGTAGAGGGTTGATGGCCTTGAAATTAATATTAGTGAAGGTTATGGGTGCTATAGTTTTCCTTAGCCATCTTGGGACGACACTAACTAATTGTAATATTAGCCAAATATGGTGTGATGGCCCTATTTTATTTGTTTAATGGCCTATTAATTAGTAAGTAATATTTTTTAAGTTTCTAATGGAAGGGCAAATGATTGCATTAATTCGTTAGTTGAGGTGTTTTTGGCTTATTCTTTACAAAAGGAGACATATTTCAATATTAAGTTATTGTTAAGATAATTTTTTTATTATCAATCACCATATACAAGGTATTATCATTTTGAAATATGATGTTTTCGTCATGATTTTGTCTTTAACAATACATTTCAATGCATTATGTGTCATTGACTTTGTGTCTTGAGTAGGGATGTTAGAAAAATCTGTATCCGCGGATATTCGTTTAACACGACAAAATAATTTAATGTAATTCGGTTAAAAGAACTATATTCAATCATTTTTAAAATTTAAGGACCAAAATATATCAGTTTCGGGCATTGAAAAATTCCAATTTTGCGTCAAAGTTTAGGGACTAAAAATATATTTAACCCATAATTATATTATAATTAATTACTTATTTGGTTCTTATTTTCGTCCAAAAATATCAAGTTGGTCTCCTAGTTTTTTTAGTCTCAATTTGTGAAAATTGATGCAATTTGGTCTTTTTCGTTCAATTTCTTGAAATGGATCAATGATTTTTCATCAAAATTGAAATTATTAATTAAGATGATTTGTTTTGTTGGGATAATTAACATATTCCTAATGTAAAATTTGATGAACAAATTTTTTTATCCGTTTCAAGGAATTTAAAAAAAAAGGACCAAATTACATCAATTTTCATAAATCATGACCAAATTGAAACTAAAAAGAATTGAAGGATCAACTTACATTTTTTTGATAAAAATATAGACAAAATAAGTAATTAAACCATTATATTAAAAGTTTAGTTTAAATTTTTATAATATAATTTTTTAGATTTAGTTATTCTTAAAAATACAACATATTTTTTTTTTATTGTTGTTAGTTTTTTTTATATATTTAAGTTCTCTAACACTAATTAAACATAATATTAAAATAAATTTAAAGTAAAATATTGTATATTTTGAAGTAGTCAATTTAGTATAATGGGTAAATGTTTTACATTTTTAGTGGTTAGAAAAAAAAAGTTAATTTAAGAATTAATTTCGAAACAATTTAGTTATAATATTGTTATTTTGTTCAATCAAGTCCTATTTTTTGTCAATATTATTCAATTTGGTTCTTTTCTGTTAACTCCGTTTAAATGATTATCAGTAATGAACAATGATTAGCACATGTCACTTCGTATTTTTTTTAATTTTTGAAAAAAATGTTCACATGTCACCCAACCGCATGCCACATATAAGAATCGATGTTTTATATTCAATTTGGTCCATATATTCGATATTTTTGTTCAATTTAGTCCCATTTTTTTTAAATGGAACAATTTTGTGCCTCTCCAAATTGAGACCAAATTTAATTTTTATATAATTATTATAATGATGTTTTTATTAAAATTCAAATTTTTTTATTAAATATTTTTGGTTTAGGGTTAAAATTAGTTTAAAATTTTAGATCAATGATATTAGTCCTCATCCTTAAAATTTTTGTTCTAATTTTAAACTAATTGTAACCTTAAACCAAAAATATTTAATAAAAATGTGAATTTTAATAAAAACATTATAACATTTATATAAAAATTAAATTTGGTCTAAATTTTGAGAGGGACAAAATTGTTTCATTTAAAAATAGGGACTAAATTGAATAAAAATAAAAAATATTGGGAATATAAAACATGGACCTAACATGTGGACACTGCTAGGTTGACATTTGCACAATTTTTCAAAAATTAAAAAAAAAGTTAAAATAAAAATGAAGAAAGTAAAAAACAAAAATGACCACGAAGTGACATGTGATAATTACTGATCATTACAGTTAATCATTTAAACGGAGTTACCAAAAACAAAATCAAATGGAATAAAATTGACGAAAATTAGGACCTCATTACAAAAAATAGTAATGACCAAATATGTAATTTAACCTATTCTTTATTTTTAATCTAACATTCTTAATAAATCATTTATGATTTATTGTTATAATATTAAAAAAAAAAGTAAAAAAAAAGTAAGAGAACTTAATGTAGTTACTACTACCTATTATATCATTAATGACGGTATATGGAACAATCTTTTAAAAATTATAATTACATATTACCTTAATTATTTTTATTAATTGTATTAAATCTAGATAACCATAAAAATATAATTAAACACTTCTTAAAAGATATATATTGTATTAGTTTTGATTTATATAATTAAAGGATTAAATAATTTTATAATTAATATAAAAATTTGTAAATTTATATATATATATATATATATATATATATATATATATATATATATATATATATATATATATAATCTATTATTTTTGTCAATAACAAATTTCTATTAGAGAATCTATAAAATTATCTTTAATGAAATTTAATCTCTTAAACATATTTTTAATATAGAAAAAAAGCCAAATCAAACGTTTCTTAATAGATCAAAGTCCAACAAAAAGACTTAATAAAATAATAATAATAATAATAATAATAATAATAATAATAATAATAATAGTAATAATAGTAATAATGTTGACATGAAATTATTCAACAAAAAATTTACCAGTGTTAAATAATATATGATATAATTAATCACATAATTTGATCTCCTCTCTTCATTATTTACTTTTAATAAAAGTTTGAATCATTTTATTATATATAATCGTAGAATTCATAGGTAAAACATTAGAAAAAAGTTTAATGTATAGTATACATGGTTGTGATATACATATGCTTCATTTTGATGAGTTAGCTTTTGGAAACTCGAAGGCAAGTCAAAATTAACTCTAATAGTTCATGTTGTCTTCAATGTGTTTCAAATAAAGTTATTTTAGGTATAAAAAAATTATGACCAATGTTAGTTGTTAATTTCTGTTAGCGGGAAAATGAACTCATTATTAGGGATGGCAACGGGGCGGGGCGGGGACGGGTTTCGCTATCCCATACCCATCCCCGCATAAAAAATTCATCCCCATCCCTATACCCAAACCCAACGGGTATCAAACTTTTTTTCCATCCCCATCCCCACCGGGTAACGGGTATAATCTCGTACCCATACCCGTACCCGTGTTCTAACTACTTCAATATTAATTTTTATAAAAGAAAA
>Ga0214545_1013418_pt1 | contig 10154 bp, 7 predicted proteins | sample CNSS4metaG_FD_160064 | JGI IMG/M metagenome (GOLD analysis project Ga0214545, IMG submission 160064) | Root nodule microbial communities from cowpea collected in UCLA plant growth center, Los Angeles, California, USA - CNSS4 | ecosystem: Host-associated > Plants > Roots > Nodule | place: USA...
TATATATGGGAGGTAGGGCAATGAGCACAGACATAACAGTGCAAATTTCTCGTTGCATAGTACTTTTTATTGTGTTAAATATGTTTTCGATTCTTTAATTTTTAGTAAATTTTGGAATTAATCTATTTTGAAATTTTAAATTAATTTAGTCTTTCATCTTTCAAAATACGTAGATTTAGTCATTTTAATCAAATTTTGTTAAGTTTATGTGACATGTAAGACATGTTTCATAATAGTATTTGACTTAACATTAAAGTAAAAATGTGTCAACCAATATAAACAACTCAAATACAATCCTAAAATGCATACAAAACATCAAATGAACCTAACAGAATTTGATTAAAAAGACAAAATCCATGTATTTCGAAAGATGAAGAACTAAATTGGTCCAAAATTTTGAAATTGACTAATTCCAAAATTTATTGAAAGGTAGGGGACAAAAAACATATTTAACCCTTTTTATTTACTATTTTTTCATCTACTTTCATATCCGGTTCCTATTCTACGTTATCTAATTTAGTTGTTGTATTTATCAAAACCTTTTTACCAGCATATCCACAAAAATATACAATAAAAACAAGTTTTAATTATTAAATTACTTGTTATTTATTTTAAATTCGTATAAATTGTTTCCTAAGAAAAAAGTCTCCTAAGATCTTTAAAGCTAACCTAGTTCACACTAAATAATTAAACTAACACATTTTAAGTAAAATATAGTCATCAAATCTATTTAGTTTTTTCTCATTTATTATTATCTAACAAAAAATTGACAATTTGACTTATTGATAGAAATTAATATCTAGTAATAGTAAGGAATTTACAATAACGAATTCAGCTGTACAGATATATAAAACAAACCAAGTCTGAAATAAAAAGAGAGAATGTTGTTTAAGAAGTGAATATCAGTCACATGACTGTTCTGGAACATTATTTGACCCAAGTGGCCCAATAAACTTGAAGACTTTGACCAAATGCAAACATTCACATGGAAGAAGTTAGTTTAACCACTTAACCATGTTGTTCAATAAACTACAATTATAATATGAAAAAGAAAATAGTTCTTGATACAAAAAATAGTTTAATATGTAATAAACTATAAATCAGAAATACAAAAATCGTAATTTACTTCATACATAATATTAGTATACTAATAAAATAAATACTCTTGTTATCACACATACTTTTTTATATATATATATATATATATATATATATATATATATATATATATATATATATATATATATATATATAATTTGGTAACTTTATTGTTGATTTTATTTCAATTCTGCTTGTTCTTGATTTTGGAGCCATATTATTTGACCCAAGTGGCCTAATAAATTTGAAGCCTTGACCAAATGCAAACATTCACATGGAAGAAGTCGGTTTAACCACTTAACCATATTGTTAAATAAACTATAAAATAGTTCTTGACCTAATAAATAAAAATATTCATGATATATATGACAAGAGAGATAGTAATTATTTAACCTAAAGGTACATACTATTGATACACTAATATACTAATAGTATAACTATTTACAAATATACTATAATGAAATAAATACTTTTATTATTATATAGTAGCGTAAACACAGACATTATTGCATTGTGTGTATGCATTTTTTAAATATTGTGATATTATATTAGTAGGTGATAATATTGTAATGTTATTAAGTTAATATATAAATTAAAATTATATTTATTAAAAATAAAGTGAAATATATCAGAACAGATGAAAGAATAATCATTGATAAATAAAGAAGAAGGGAAGAAGCAGAGATAACCGATTTTATAAAAAACTTGTAAAAGTAACGGTTAATTTTTAAAAATTTAATAAATTATATTTAAAGGGTAAAATTGATATTTTGAAACATGGATAAAAAAGAAAAATCTCTTTATATATTGTTATAGATATAAATCTTTATTGCTGTGATAATTTAATTTCAGCACTTCTATTGCTACTTGATTGTATTTCCTCTTATTTATAGACTTTCTCTATTCATTAACATTCTTTGAAAAGTTTTACTTGTTGAAATGTTTTAATATGTCATTGTCTACCATGTTAAAGAACACACAATTAATATACTATATATTTTCTATAATGAAATGATATAATTTACTTAATTTATGGTGATAACATTGCATACAAGTTTTAAAACTAAAAGTGTAAAAACTGCAGAGCAATGAACTAAATTTGTCCAAACAAATATAAAATACTATTATTTTGAAGTCTCCGTACATACTTTGGCTTATAATAACAAGATCATACAATTAAACCTTTGCATTGTGCAACTACTAATACACTATAAAAAAAACATTGAATGGCATACATTCATCTGCATTTCATCATCAAGCAACAAGTGGGGATTATATTATGTAACCTCTGATATGACCTGCAGCAAAAAGTCACTATTATATATTGATGATAAGGTTTAGGGCAATTAGTTCTAAACAAGCTTACGGTTGCAGTTGTGTTGTTTTGCTTTAATTTCAAAGAACACGTCAAGAAATCATATTAAACAAAAACATAATTAACAAACGAGACATGATGATATTGTATTTTATATCATGTGTGCTTTGTACTATATTATTTTCTGTGTTTTGCCTTCATCCTCAAACCACACACTAAGAATCAATCTATGCTTCATTTTCTTTAACCGACTTTGATTAAAAATTTCATGTGGCTATAGATATATTATTATCCCATCAGTATATAAAAAGCTTTTATTGGTGTGACATGCTATTACACACAATTTCAACCATGGGAAAAGTTTGTCCCCAAGCACTAGAGTCCTCCACTACCTGCACTTTCACTTGCAAGCAAGAAACTTTTACCCTATGGATGAAATCTCTTGTTCTCAATGGAAAAGGGTGCACTGTCTTTGATTCCAATGGCCAGATTGCATACAGAGTTGATAACTACAACTGCAAGCATAGAGCTCAAGTTCATCTCATGGACCAAAATGGTGATATTTTGTTCACTATGCTAAAAAAGGTAAGCAAATTTCATGCACAAATTTATGACAGATTATGGGTTTTTTTACATGAATGGAGCGTATTTGTCCATAGAAAAACTAAAAGTGAAATCGTTATGATTCGTAACGATTTCAATTTTTGCTTTTTGACTTGTCTATCAACAAGATTTCAATTTTTTCTTTTTGACTTGTCTATCAACAAATCTGCTCCACTCACTGATAAAAAAACTGAGTTTATGGTATATTTTACATGAAATAACTGATATATAACATTATTTTAGTCTTGTGTGGTTTCAGCAATATAAGTTGTCCAGATTTTGGGAGGGATATAGATTTCCTGCAACAAGAAATGATCACAAAGGACCATGCTTTCGAGTTTCAAAAACTTATAAGATCTCTAGAGGGGGTTCGATCTATGAAGTTGAACTTGGTTTGGACAAAAATCAACCCTATATTCATAAAATAGAAAGCAGCACCTGCAATTCAGCTTGCAAAATATCTAATGAGGTTGGAGTGGTAGTTGCAGAGGTAAGGTTTCTTACATCTTCTTAATCAGCAAAGTTTAACACACCATTAATGTTTCAGTTCCTCAAATGTCTCATGATCTCAATTCATTCATCTTTAATATCTATCATCAAGGGAGAGAGATATGAATAAAAAAAAACAATGCATTAAATAAAGATCGTTTAGTTGGTTTTTCTACACATGTATATGGAGATCTACGTAAAAATCATAGGAATAGGTTTTAAAGTTATCATGCGTCATAGGCTAACTCGTGCATCAATCCCACGACTATGAAAATCACGAATTAGCTTTAGAAAAAAGTGAAATCGTGTTCGAGCTACACGACTTTAGTATAAAATGGATTGTGCTGAAGTCGTGAGGGGTTTAACGACTTCCAATGTTAGAGTACTATTAAAAATCATTGAATACCTACCGAGGAAAAGAATATAGAAAGTAGAAGGATTTTAGAATTGTTATTATTATTATTATTATTATTATTTTATACATACCTGTTTTTGTGTTTTTGCAGCTAAGGAGGAAGAAGTCACATAGTGGAGTTGATTTAGGAGATGATGTTTTCACAATGGTAGTGGAGCAAAATATAGATATTTCTCTGGTTATGGGGCTTGTTGTAGCATACAATCTTATAAACTGTAAAATGTAAGTATTTTGGAAGCAACAGTTTCCACAACAGTAGTGATTTGCATACTGAGTGAGTCTTTAGCTACAATTATAGCAAATCGGTTGCTAAACACAGTTTCTATGTTGAGCTTTGCATAAGTGTAAGTGTGTGTGTGTGTGATATTAATCAATCACAAAATGATCTTGTTTTGAAATCAAATTTTATTTCACTTTGGCTTTCTTCAGGAAATGCTTCCTTTGATTCTCTGCATAAAAGTGTTAATAATATGTTTTTTAACACAGTTTCTTTTGTACCATATATATTTGAAATATACACAACCATGGTTGTTTTATGCCAAAGTTACATAATGTTGAATTAAAGAAAGGGTAGAGTTTAGATGGATTTCTTCGTAAATTTATTTTAAATTTTTTTTTCTTATTAAATAAAAATAATTTGAAAAAACTCTATAATGATCAAATCCTCTTATATTTCACCCTTCAAAATTTCCAATATCAACCCTGAGTTCACATTTATATTTTTAAGTCTTAATCAACATTTTTGAGTTAAATCCTTCTTTAAATAGTTTTCTTTGAAGAAATCAACTTAAGTTCCTAATTATTTGAGTAAAAAAGTAAGTGGAGTATTTGATTGTAACTATTTAAGAAAATTAGAAGTATAAATTCAAACGGATGAATTAGAAGTGAAAAAAAGGGATTAATTCATTCGATGTTTAAGATTTAAGAGGCTTTGGATATCTATTTTATGTTGATCCTATGTACAAGTTTATTTACTTCAATATTTTTTATTAAAGAAGGCATTTTCTTGAAAATAAAACACAGGCGCAAACAAAGACTAATCCCCTAATTCGTCTTTATATATACTAGTGCAAACACAGGCGCTATCACGCCTGTGTGTACGAATTTTTTGAATTATATTAACAGTTGATGATATTGTAATGTTAAAGTGAAATAAAATGAAATGTATGGAGAAAATATGAGAAAAATAACTCTTGATGAATAGTAGGAGAAAAAAAAGAAGCAGATAAGTAAATAGTTTTATAAAAACGTGTAGAAGTAACCGTTAATTTTTAAAAATTTAATAAATAATTAAGTTATAAAGAATAAAGTTGGAATTATGAAATGTGGACACAAAAGAGGAATCCCCTTATATATAAATTATATATATATATATATATATATATATATATATATATAAATATATATATATTTTTTTTTTTTTTTTCTTCTACATAAAGCCTGTTTGGTTTTTTGTAGTTTACATGATACGTAAAATTCTCACATATATATTTCCTAATTTTCATTTACGTACTCCATTTAATAGTGTTAAATATTGCTTAAAATCGTTAATATAACATTCCCAATTAATAACTTCTATAGGCACTTCCTAAATTTTGTAAAAAACGTTCTACAACAATTAAATAAATACTATTAAATTATGGAATCAAAATTTTATAAATTTAGTAATTATATTCTACTTGTAATTTATTTTTTTTGAAATAAAATATAAATAATCGTGTATTAAGTTAAAAATACTTGTTTAAATGATTACATAATTTTCCAAATTTCTTCAATTCTAAAGATTAACTTGAAAATTATGCAGAACTCGTTTAGATGGACATTGTTTTTACAAAATACTATTTATTAAATTATATTTTATATTAATACTTATAAACAACTTAAATAGATGAAATAATTGGATCTGTTTTCCAAAATATTCCAACATGATTAGGTTTCAGAATAAATTTGAATCTACCCCAAAATAATTGGCCTCTTAAGTTCGCATAACTCCTATAACAAATTTCTTTACAAAATTATAAGATAATGAGATTAAAAATGACAAGTTCCTTCCACTTTTCCAAATCCACCCAAACCTGAAACCAATTTCAACTCGTTGTCAACGTCCTCGTCTTCAACCGCCTCCCCTCGCCGCGCTCTTCCTGTGCCTCCGCTCCCTCGCCGCCTCCGACTAAGCTCCGAGAGGCGCGTCAGATCTTGGAGTTCGTGGACGCGATCGGTGAGAAGGTTGTGCATTATTACAGGACGGCAATGTGGCCTGGTGTGATGCTTCCGATCACGAGTTCACCTTGTTAGTTAGGATTTCTCGGTATGAGTTAGTTTCTGTTGAATATAAGTTCTTAACAGTGTGTTGCCATGTTTTCAGTATTTGGTTCCTGTTCATTATATTTTTTGTATAGTGTATGATTGAAGAGGAGAAGAAAACATGAAGCATGCGATTCAACATGCGATTTGAAGATGCAATTAAACTTATTGTCAAAATATATCTAAAGGAAGTGCACTATATTTCAAATGTTACCGATGTTAACGCATAAATAGTAGATGATTTTTAGAACATGTAACTGCCATTCATCAGCGAAAACGTGTGGCTAAGGGATAGGGCAAGACCTGAACACAGACATCATCACTGAATGCTTAGAATGAAGGTTTCAATGTTATTCTCTTTCAAAATGAATAATAATGCACATTAGCGACTTTGACTCTTAGTAGTTGGTAATGACCTTATTTATATCTGAACAATGGATAACTATTTCACTGAATTTTTGTTTAGATTTATTAAAAATTAATTTATAAAGGGCAAAAATAAAATAAAAAAATGATTTGGTGATTTACAGGAAGTGAGACGAGGAGGAATTGAATGGAGAATCGGAAGACTTCGGCGTATTACGAGAACAGAGCGGTGCAGTTCGGGGTAGTGAGCACCGAGTGGCTCGCTCAGGCTCAGTCCGCCACAGTCCACCGTTCCCCTTCTCCTCCTCCGCCTCTTCCTCCTCCCCACAATGACGCCGACAAACCCTTCTCCGTCATCCAGGAGTTCGACAGCTGGCGCAAGCACCCCGATTTGGCGGAGGCCGTCGCCGCCATTCGCGCCTTGGCCGCCGTCATCCGCTCCAGCAAGGCTACCACCATGATGCAGCTCGAAATCCAACTCAAAAGCGCCTCCGATTCCCTCAAAGTAACCATCCCCATCCCCTCTCTTCTCATTCAAATTGATTTTTGTGATTATTATCATTAACCGATTCTGTTGCGGTGTTACGCTAGTGTTGGGATACAACCTCGATCTCCTTAACCGCCGCCTGCGATCTCTTCATGCGATACGTCACCAGGACTTCCGCTCTCGAGTACGAAGACTTCAATTCCGCCAAGTCTCGCTTGCTCGAACGCGCCGATAAGTTCGGCGAAATCTCCTTCAAGGTCACTCACTCACTCACTCCCCTTTCACTCACTCTCGCATCATCACTCACTCTCTCAATCGATTCCTTTTTCAGGCTCGCGAAATCATTGCAATGCTGAGCCAGGATTTTGTATTCGACGGTTGCACAATTCTTGTTCACGGTTTCTCCAGAGTCGTACTTCAGATTCTCAAACTCGCCGCACAGAATAACAAGCTCTTTAGAGTCTTGTGCACAGGTTCTCTGCTCTCTCTAAAGCAATGATGTTTTTTTAGTATTGAAAAAAATATTCGCCGCTTTAATCTTAGTTATTGTATTCTGATTAAGTTCAGACACTGATTTGAATTGAAGGATTTTTTGTATTTGAGCTCGCTACTCAGCGTGATTTCTATTATTTCCAGCATTAGGTAGATAGTTTTTTAAGAAGTAATTGGAAAGAGGGTCACTTTTTGATGGATCACTCTTAATTTTTAGAGGGGAGACCGGATAGAACGGGTTTGCGGTTGTCCAATGAGCTGGCGAAGCTTGATGTGCCTGTGAAGCTTGTTATAGACTCTGCAGTGGCTTATACTATGGATGAGGTTGACATGGTCTTTGTTGGGGCAGATGGAGTTGTTGAAAGTGGTGGTATTATTAACATGATGGGGACTTACCAAATTGCAATGGTGGCTAAGAGTATGAACAAGCCAGTTTATGTGGCTGCTGAAAGCTACAAGGTATGTTTGCTTCCATATTTCTGCATAGTTGTTATATTGATCTTCAATAATTTTGTTAGAATACACTGTTAATGACTTAAGCACGTGAAGGGAGTTTAACTGAAAATATTAGTCCATTAATTAATAGTTTCGTGAGTCTTGACTTGTTTTATTGGTCCAGTAACATTACTACCTCTTTTTAGAGCCGAAATCTGCGGCTTCACACTACCTTTCCAGTGATAACACCAATTCTTGTAACTTAAATATAAGAAAAGAGTCTTACCCAAAAAAATCAGTTGATTCTGTGTGAGAGCCTCTTAGACTGAATTCAGCATTATGCTTCTTATTCTGCTCAAAGTGGAATTTATAACAGTCACTCAATAATGGTTGCCATGTATGCACAATAGTAAGATTATCAAGTTTTGTAATAGATAGTTACCTTAGAAGTCGTTTCTAAAACTCTGTCTAATTGATTGCTAGAATAAGATAATTACATTTACCATGTATCAAAATAACTCATTAGTAATGGATCTTCTACATATCTGTGTGTAATTGACAGTTTGCTCGATTTTACCCTCTGGATCAAAAAGATTTGGCCCCTGCCTTACGCCCTGTTGATTTTGGTGTGCCTGTTCCATCCAAGGTTGAGGTTGAATGTTCTGCGCGGGATTATACTCCTCCTCAGTATCTCACTCTACTTTTCACTGATTTAGGTGTTCTTACTCCATCAGTTGTTAGTGATGAACTCATCCAGCTATACCTGTAGCTATTCCTGTATAATTATCTCTCGATTCTTTTAAATTGTTGGCCTCACTTTAATATTGTGTTTCATGAAATAATTTTGTAACAAGACATGGATTAGCATGTTCAGTGTAACCAAGGATCTGTGATTCACTTCAGACACCTAATAAATTAGTCTAAATAGTTTAGTTGACCTTGTTAAATCAATACACCGAATTTGACTAACATGGTTTTATTGAGGTTTAGAATTTTGGATTTCCTCTTATCTTACGAGAATGATAAAAACACATTTATGGTAAAAATCATCGTTATTTGTGTTCGGTTTGAATCTTTGACCATGTGAGTGAACTCAACTCTTATTTTTTTGGCTATCAAAATTGAACCAAAGTTGATTTTGAAGGATCAAGTTCAAAACCTTTAGTCCTTCCAATGGTTTCAAACTAAGTTAATGCATATTTTGACAAGTACTTCAACTCTGTAAACACATTTATGTTTTGAGGCGAAAATGGTCACATTAGATTGTAAGAAACTAAAATTAACACCAATAAACATGAGCCTAATCACATAAAAAATTGGCACCACTCTTAACCCAAAATCTTAAGACAATGAATTTATGGACTTTGATTCTTATATGATGCTCAATTTTTTTATTTTTATTCAATGTGAGACTTAGACTCACACTTGGATTCTTATCAGTTTGCATAGTAAGTAAACAACTTTCCTATTTTAAAAGTAATTAATGTAACAGAATCTAATTTTAACTACATATAATAACTCGTTGAAGTGTTTATAATTTCATATTACCATAAGTAAGATTAGTCTAAAAAACCCTGTGATATAAGTGTAAAATACACTTATATAAGGCCATAATGAGTGGCTACCTATGAAGCATAAAACCCAAACTCTGCAATCAATCATCCATTGGACAGAATGGTAATGGTCACAATAGAAGAAAAAGGAATCGAGCAAGAGGAATTATTGAAGCCATTTTTCCCGAATGAGTTTGCAAGAATCTATTCTCTAATGGGTATGGGAGGGACTAACCTTTTTAGATGGATTAACATTGGAAGCACTTTTGGAAAGACAAATTCCATACTTTAGAAAAATGGTTCTTTGCAGAGAAGGTGAAAACTGAATTGGGCTCTTCTTGGGAAGGGGTGAACAAGAGGGATGTAATTCTCATATTCTCATCCTCAGCAATTCCAACTTCAGAGGAAACGAAAATGACAATCACAATATCAGTTTCAACCATCTAGTCTACACTTCAAATGCTGTATTCACTGATATATTTTTATAAAATGAAAAATATATTTTGCATTTTGTAAAATTATTTACTTTTAGTTTTGTCCTGATATATATATATATATATATATATATATATATATATATATATATATATATATATA
>Ga0214545_1013424_pt1 | contig 10151 bp, 8 predicted proteins | sample CNSS4metaG_FD_160064 | JGI IMG/M metagenome (GOLD analysis project Ga0214545, IMG submission 160064) | Root nodule microbial communities from cowpea collected in UCLA plant growth center, Los Angeles, California, USA - CNSS4 | ecosystem: Host-associated > Plants > Roots > Nodule | place: USA...
CCAGCGCTGCACTGGAACCAAGTCCTCGCGGTTGGGCCATCACGTGGGGACGCCCTCATCTGGGCCGGGATGATCCCGGCCAGTTTTCTTCTCATTGGGCCGAGTACTACTCGGCCATGTGCTAACATATATATATATATATATATATATATATATGTGTGAAAGTGTAATACAAAGTTTATCGTAAACATTAATATATTAAAAAAAGTAAAAGTTGTCTTTATTAGATAGTTCATCTACGCTCTTTCAATACCTTAAAATCTTCAATCATTTAATCAGAGCTAAAACTTGCTGTAATATCCCTTTTAATATAGATGATTATAGTGTTGACTAAAAGTTCAGCCTCCGTCTTATGTAGGAAAAGATAAAATCATGAATACCTCATATTAGATCTCAAAACCAAAATTCAATATTTTAAGAAAATTAACAATTTCTAAATGATCATCTTCCTTTATCTTAAAATTAATTTTTAATATTATTGTTCTGTTACTTAACTTCAAATCCTAAAATAGCTTTAATTACACTCCTCCATCTTATCGTGGAGTAATTTGTTTTTGAAAATAATAAGATGTTGATGATCAAAATTGAGATAGAAAGAGGACAAGAGTAGGAGATGGAGGTACAAAAGAGAGAGAAATCAAATAAAAAATAAATAAGCAAAACTTGATTTTTAAATTTTAAAAAAGTTTTTTTAAACTAAATTCATATAAATAATATAATAATATAAATGTTTTTTAACACATATATAGAAAATAATAAAAAAAAACGTTGGGGGAGTCGTGGCTCTCCTGCCACAGCAAAGGTCCGTCTCCACACATACTCATTCTAAAAAAAATTCATTTACATTATCATATCAATATCTAACAAGTATAACATTTTTATATCATCATAATCCCCACCGAATAATGGATATATAATTGTATCCATTTTTTTATTATTTTAAAATCAATTAATAATTTTTTTATAAAAATATAAAAAATTATGACAAAAGAAACACAATATTATCAAATATTCAATATAAAAAAGATGTATTCTTGTTTCTTTAATATCAAATATTTAGAAAAAAATTATAATTATATACATTTCGAATTGGAGTATGAAATAAATTTTTCTCAGAACCAAAATATTTACTAAGTTTGCTAACTTTAATGAAATAAAGTTGATAAAATAAAAAAAATTATAAAAAAATAAGTATTCAAGTTTGAAAATGTTTCTTTACATCCCTTTCTCTAAATTCAATTAACTCTTTTTTTATATACAAATAAAGATTATAATTAGGGATGACAACAGGTCGGGTCGGGCACGGATAGTGCCTACCCGCAATCCGACCCGCAAAAAAAAAATTCGTCTGATACCCGCCTATTTATCCGGCCAGGTATCCGCTTAAAAAATATTCGCAGATATTTTTAAAACCTGCGGGTACACGTGGATACCCGATACCCGCAAATATTTAAAAAAAAATTTTATAAATTTTTTAATATAAAATTATAAAAATAAAATATAAATAAAATAAAATTATAATTATAATTATAATTAAATTTGACATAATAAAATATATTTTTAATTTTAATTAAATTTAACTTAATAAAATATAAATTAAATTTTAATTTTAATTTTTTGCGGGTAATGGGTACCTGCAAGTACGGATAGTATGATACCCGTACCCGGCCTATTTATAAGCGGGTATTAAAATACCCGCTACCCGCGGGTAGTAACTATCCGCTGCGTATTTTATCCGCGGATATCCGCGGACGTAGGTATTTTTGCCATCCCTAATTATAATACACCAGTTGAACAAAATCACAAATAGAACAAAGATTAAACTAATAATCATTGAAATTTAGCATAAATATTTCATTTTTTGAACTTTAATCTTTGTTGGCTCGATATACATAAGATTCATGACAATGATATTAATTTATTATATTATAGTTAGGGGTGTCAAAACGGGCCAGCCTAACCCGTTTTGACCTGCCTCATTTTTGGCCCGTTATAAACGGGCCGGGCTGATCCGTAAGTGGAAAACGGGTTCGTTTATTCAACCCGACCTGCGGGCTGGCCCATGGGCCAACTTTGACATTTTTTAAAAAAAAATTAGAGGTCCAAAAATCTGTCTTAGTTTTTATCAAATCATTTTTTTTCATCAATTATTTGTGTTAACAATGTTGATTTTAATCATTGTAATGACAAAATCTGAGATAGTAATAAAGATATGAAAATGTTGTAAAATATGGAAATTTTTACCACAAAAAAAAAAAACTTGAAAATAGTTCTACCCAATATTTAGTGTAGGAAAAATATTACAATCATTTAATAAATATGTAAAACTTAAGAAGATTAATACCTGCAAAAGCAAAAAACAAAACAAAACAAAACTTTTGTTATGATTGTTGGTTAGTGTAGATAAAATACTAAAAAACTTATACTTGAAGTGAATGTTGTAGTTGTGTATATATATAACTCCAAATGAAACGTGTTTCTAAATTTAATTGGCGTAAATGAATATCTATGACATTTTTTGCACTTTAGCAGAAAGTGTTCTTTCCAGTTTGAACCACATGTTGCATGTGTATTTTTCTTTTTAACTTAGAAGGCCCACGGGTTGGCCTGCAGATTGGCCCGCGGGTTTGTCCATCAGGTTGACGGGCTAGAGGGGTCAGGTTGGTACAAGTTGACAGGTTCTGTTTTCTAACCTGACCCGCTTTTTTTTGGCGGGCCAACGGGTCGAGCCGTCGGACCTGACCCATTTTGACACTCCTAATTATAGTAAATAATATATCTTTATACAATTGCGATGATAAAATTATATTTACGAAATAAATTAGAAAATAAAAATAGTTCCAATAAAAATTACCAAAACAATATTTTATATGATAAAAATAAATAACAAATAAAAATACTAAAAAAAGAATAAAATTGATTAAATGTGTGTAAAAAAAAAACAATTTGATACACAATTCAATGAAATCAAACAAATGAAAAAAAAATATAATTAAGGACCGGTAAAATGAAAAGTACCTTAAAAATTTAGGAAACTTTTTTCAAAGTAGCTGAATAGTTAAAAGATGATGATAGTTACTTTAACAAAATAAAAGTTCTTCGTATGAAACTAAAATTAAGGATCAAATAGATTAAAAAAGATAAATTTTCTATATTATCTATTAAATGAAAAATTTATGTATTTGAACATTTGAAATTAATAGTTAAACTTTTTTAAATGAAAAAAATAAAAATAGTAAAAATGAGTAGAAATATTTAAATTTGAGAGATAAAAGTATTTGATTTACTGTAATTAATAATAAATCATTTGAATATTATGGTAAGAGAAAATTATCTCTGAGACGCAAATAAATTTCATAAATATAAAACAAATAAGACAAATAAAAAAAAAAATATATAATATATATATATATATATATATATATATATATATATATATATATATATATATATATTAGGAATCTAAGTATAGATATAAATTTTATATTGAATAAAAATAAAAATATCAAACACCTTATAAGTGTGAAAATTTATAAATTTATTATCTTATTCTAAGTCAGAAGTGGTTTTAATATTGTATGTGGAAATTGAACTCATCTTTCACGTAAATCCATTATTTCAGCATGTTCTGGTATCATGCGGTGTAAGGAAATTTTTCTCATTTTTCTTGGAGATTTGGACAAGTTCTACCTATCACCACCGCCCGACACAAAATACTTTTCCCTTACCCAAGATAACAAAAAAGTCATAGTATGTCGGTTAATAAAATCATAGTATGTAATAAAATTGAATTTTATTATAAAATTTTTACTTCCGATAATTATAGTGATAATCGATATAAAAAAATAATCGACATAATTTCATCACAAACTCAAACATTTATATTCAATCAACTCACGAACCCCTGCGAAAAACCAAATAAATCTTGTGAGTACAACACTTTCATAAATCATCTACCATAAAGTACAATCAAATCTTAACAAGTTTTGATTACGGGATAAGGTTTGTATATTCATGTTTAAACTTTCAACTCCACTACTCTCACAACAAAACTAAGCATCTATATATAAAATGACTCTAATCATTCATCTCAACACACCCTTATGATTTTGAGTTAACAAAAATTCATCTTTACTCTAAGAATCACATATAAGAAGAGTGTATATGGGTTAGGTAACCCAATTCATTAATTTAATTTGTTTTTATCGATAAAAAAAATTACATATAAGACCTCTAATATCCTTACGTACAAAACGTTCCAGAATCGAAAAATAAGCAAAGAGAAACTTAATCTAGAATAAATTTTAATAAGACAAATTTGTGTTGTCCCTGGATCCAAAGCATTAGGCAAAAATCTATTTTTGATCATGTACATAATGACAAAATATACATGCCATGAATGTCTCCCAATGTATAGGATAGAAGTTAAGATATGCCTAGTATACAACACCAAACAAAAATCCATTAGAATCATCTTAACATCTTAACATGTGTATAAACCATTATGAACAAATATGATGCGAAAGTTTAAAAATATCTGAAATATTATTAGAAATTTTTATATTACATGAGATTTTTCTTACAAATTTGTTAAAAAAATTTACAAGAAAAAACTTTTTTCTGTCATTTTTTCTAAGAATTTTAATTGGCAGGTAATTCTTTCGTGGATAATCATTTCCTACAAAATTATAAAATTTGCAAGTATTTCCTACAAAATTTGTTGTGAAAAGTGTTTTATACAAAATATTTTACAAAAAAATTGATAGCAATTTCTTGCAAATTTTTTTTCCTTAACAAAATTTGTAAGTATTTCCTATGAAAAAATTTTCAAAACAAAATTGGTAGGAAATATGAGTTTTTTTAATAGTGAAAACTATCAAGTTATTTCATTAGATAAATAAGCTAATAGATTTTAAGGCTAATCTATTAGGTTGTTAATAGAATCAATTAAATGTATCAGAACAAGACTTTGATCATTAAAACTGGTTTCTCTGACTTCACAAATGAAAAAGAAAAAAAACTCATTGTGCAAAAAGATTATGTGAAAGCTTTCTTAGAGCACAGTGAAGGAAACAAGTAGATTTGCTCAAGATCCTTCAAAATTGAAGTGAATCAAATGGATCTTGACTTAGTAAGTTGATATGAGATTGAACATGTGTATTCAATCTAGTTATTGTTGTTAAAATTCTTATTTGTTATCTGAAAAATCATTTTGTTTTTTATTGTGTTATTGCAAGTCTGGGTAGACTTGCATAAAAATTTTTCTTAATTAGTTTGTCAACTATTTTGTGTCTAGAGTTAATATTGACTACATGTTCCGATAATCTTGTAATTCTTTCAATACATAATGAAAACACTCAATAACTAAGTTTGTTAGGGTAAATTGGATGTATATTTCAAAGAATCTAAGTAGTATAAAAATATTTTAATTTTGTATTTCTTCACCTATTTTGTTATGGCATATACAATCCAACACTTGAGCATCCAATTACATTGTGTTAACAAGTTTTCTTCTAAAAACAGATTTTAAAATAAATCAAATCTAATTAAACTTTAAATACTAATTCACCCCCTTTTAGTATGAGAAAATTGACCATACCATTTTAATAATTTGCTCTCTTCTTCCCGAGGATCTCTACAAAATGATAAAAAAACCCTTCAATAATATAGAGAGAAGAAGAAGAATAAAATAAAGAAAAAATGTTTTAGAACGGTAATAATATTTATAAATGAAGTTGAATAGTTAATTTTTTTTTCTATTTATAAATTTCACAATTAAACGATCAAATATTTATACTTCATTCGATTATACCACCTTCAATTAAACAAATCCTTACATTAACCAATTGTATTTAGCCGCTGTAAAAATAAAAGTTTCTTTTCTTATTTTATTTTATCAGCACAAATAAAAAAGTAATGTTAGAAAGAGGTATACTTTTCTTTAAAAATTTAAAATATGAAAATGAATAAATGCGAGCCACATGCAAACTTGACGTTTATGAAACCATTCATCAATGTGAATGTGACATTTTGAATAAAAAAAAACAATTTGAATTTACATTAAAAAAATTGACACCAATGGGAAAGTTAAAATGGTTTTGGACACCATTTGTTTCTCTATATATAACAACAAATCGACAAGTAACTCTAAAATAAGATTTTGAAGACTTATTAAGTAGCATGCTCGTATTTCATAGTACAGTGTTTGGTTGACATTATCGTAAAATGAGAAAAGTGAGGCATGTGGCATGTGGTGGATCGAAGACATTGAGTTAGTTAGTTGATGGTTGTTTGTAGGGGGCTATTACAAAGTTGGACATGACTACAATCTAATGTTTCAACATCCACCTTATAATCACTCTAATTTTTACGCGTGGAATAAGTGTCTTCTCTACATTAAATTAAAACTATTCACGCCTCTTAATTTAATTATAGTCACATATATATTATCCACTTATTCAACCGTAATTTAAATAAATATTAAAAAGAAATAAAATTAATATTCATTTAAGTTACACTACTTTCAAATAAGGTCATGCTAAATATTATAGTAAACTTTGACATTTCACGTATGTTAATTGATACTCCAAAGTCTTTGAAAATTTATTAAAAAGAAAAAAAAAATACAGAGTATGGAAGATCACATCAACCCATGATAAAAATCACACTCTATGAAACATATGCAAATTATACATATTATGAAAATTTTAAATAAATACATCAGGTAAATGTTAAACCAATTATATTATTCTTTATGAATTAATGTTAAATTAGTTAATTTAGCAGCATAACGATTTTTCTTGTGAAACATGACAAAATTTGAACTACATATATATACTTACAAAAATGCAAGCACCGATCGATGTCATTTTTCTTTAAGACTCCAAAACTTGTTAATCCAAAAGCCAATGATAGACTAAATAATACTGACTCTCCAACAAAAACCTCTGAAAGTTCTGCCTCTAAGGATGATGCAAAGGTGAAAAACTATCCACATATTCAACTTGATTTCTTCTAAAAATACTAGTGCATAAAGTCAAACTAGGACAACTCTTAGTTGCACCACCAATATGCACCTTAAGCTAATTAGCAGATGAAATTTGCATATTAAATCCATAAATGTAACCATACCCTCCCTAGTTTGAATATTGAAAAATTCCATTACCAAAAAATTAGAGACAATATTACATATATGCTTATTAGATTTATACATAGTCCTAGACACTTGCTTCTTATTAATTTGAAAAATAGCATAAGGAAAAGCAATGAGAATCCTGAAATCTACTATGATTTCTCATCTTCCAAATCATCCAACTAACCAACGATAACCACTTTAATCACAATAAGCAAATGACTACAAGAAGACTTCATAAATTCAAGAACCATATCCAAGGAAGAAAGTGCAAAATCCTGAAAAAATTTATTTGACCATTTCCGCAACTGCATAACAATAGAACAATGAAAAAGTAAATGAGAAAAAAATAAATCAATATAATTTCCATACAAAGAACACATAGAGCATGAAACCGTTCATTTTTTAATCACCAAATCAATAAGTAAATGACCATACAACTTCAAAGAACCAATGTTTTAAGTAATAGCACATCATCCAATCAAATCAAGTTATCTCAATCCACACATTCCATACCAAAAGAGTAATAATATATATATATATATATATATATATATATATATATATATATATCTATATATATATATATTAACAATAAATAAAATTATGATGAGATGGATTAACACTAAAGTTAAATAATTATTAATAATAGATTATATTAACATTAATTAAACTGACATTAATTAAAGACATATAAATATTAAAATTATTAATACTGATTTAACTAACACTAATTCTAATAAATATTTTAAATTAAATTAAATTATATTGATATGTAGAGATTAACCGTAAATTAAATATTTTATTTTTAAAAATATATTAATAAAAGAAAATAATAAAGGATACTCCAACACTTTTTTTTATTAGTAATTAACTAATATATAAATAAAAGAATGAGGTATTATGGATGTCTAAACCCATGTATAATACCAATAAAAACAAAGGAGATGAAAAAATGAAACCTATGAATATTATATTTCCTTTTCAACATACAAAACCCACAAACAACAATCAAATCCTGCACAAGACAAAACACAAATGAAATGTATGTTATGATATTTACATAATCAAAATATTACAAAGAATCTATGCATACAATTGTATCCTAGGGTTATCTCCCACAAAGATAGATCTAACATTATATATATATATAACATACAATAGATTTGCAAAAAACTGAGGACCAACAAACTATCGTAAATCATCCTTTTCCACTAGAGTTAGCAAAAGATAATTTCTTTTTCAGAGTAACTTGTTTCTGATAATTTCAAGAGATAGCTATCTCTTTTGCAAAAATTTTGCCTAAAAACCTTAACAAGAAAACAACACATAGCATAGGTGATGACAATAAGAGGTTAGATTGAAAGATAATAACACTATAGCATATGAGACCCTTATTTTTATCTCACTTCTTAACTAATGTGGGACAGATTGAATACATGATTTTGGACATAGACACCAATCAGAATATGAAAAATTTGCCTTTGATATTTTGTTTCTCAACCATGTCCGAGTTTTCAACTATGCTATCCGAAAAATTTTCTCACCATTCCTTTGGCCGTTTTTAAATACAATGAAATTCCTATGGTCCCATATACTTCTAATCATAGCCACCCACATCACCTTCCATAACTTATTTCCTTTTACATTCAAACTAGACATATAAAATTGATCAAAATGTTGTAAAGTTTAATTATGCTGTGTTGTGTTGTTAATGCTATAAATCATTTAAAACAAAGATTTCAAACAAAGTTAAATATCATACACTCAAAGAAAAAATGTTGAACTTTACAGACCCATAAATTATAAGATAATTGCATATTTTTTATCTTAATTATCTTTTGTGCTACACAATTCAAACCCACTCGCCAAACAAAATGTAATGCATTATGGATCGCTTTTAATTCCCAAATTATTTTGAAAAAATCAATTTGTTCCCAATTACAGTTATTTAGTATAATATTATAAGCTGAAATAAATAAACAAAAATTACAGATAACAAAAGTAAGATGTGTGCACTGTAAAAGCAAAAGGAGAGAGAGATAAAGTCAAAAGAGATTTATAGAGCAAAAACACAAAAACAAATTTGAGAGCATAAATATTTATATCAAATACATTAAATTTAATTAAAATTTAATGTTTTAATATAGAATTAACTTAACCGATTTTATATTTATTGATTATATAATCTAGATTATTAGTTTGTAAATTGGTAATATTATTGTATATTAAGATTTGAAGATTTGAAAAAAAATATTTAACTTGAACCGGTTTCAAATTAATGTGATAATCAAATTTCATCATGATAAAATATTTAAAGTAAGATAAAATAATTTCTACTGTTCGCACATTTGCTTGATGTACGTTGATTATGTCCCATGAAAAATGAAACATCGTTGAAATATAGCAATAACAAGTGGGTATTCTAATTAATTTTTTAGTTTTAATTAAAAATTATGTATCCAGTATTTCTTTTTTTAAGTTTATGTTAAGTATTATTTTGTACTTTTGATATTTCAGCTAGATTGATACTCTAAACTTATTATCACATAACATTATAAAAAAAAAAGAAAACATAAACATGAAGATCAAATTAAATACATGTAAATAAATAAATAAATGAAACTTCTTAAGAAAATTATACAATTCTCAATAAGAGAAGATGAAACCTATTATTATAAAAAAACTGAGATTTTATTAATTTCATTTCATAAATGAATTTTATTATGCCCAAGAATTATTTACGGTTTTAGACACACACTCCCTCAAGTGTCGTGTGTCGAATGTCTTAGGTCAGATTCACATCCACATTGTGTAATGATTTTCACGACATAGATCTTATAAAGTTTGTCTCCTTCTTTTCATAAACCAACAACAGTCTGTAATGATTCATTGATTGATGGCTTGGTTTTTCAGTACTCATGTTTAAAAAGATGAATCATTCGCTTTTTTTTTTTTTTTTTTTTTTTTTTTTTTTTTTTTTTTTTTTTTTTTTTTTTTTTTTTTTTTTTTTTTTATA
>Ga0214545_1013427_pt1 | contig 10149 bp, 3 predicted proteins | sample CNSS4metaG_FD_160064 | JGI IMG/M metagenome (GOLD analysis project Ga0214545, IMG submission 160064) | Root nodule microbial communities from cowpea collected in UCLA plant growth center, Los Angeles, California, USA - CNSS4 | ecosystem: Host-associated > Plants > Roots > Nodule | place: USA...
GTGTTTCCTCCAATATCAGTTTCTACTTGGAACTTTACAACTAATCTTGAAACATCCTCTGAATCTGCCATCCAACCAAGTTTTAACTAAACCAAATGAAACCTTAAATTCAATTAAGACCCAAATCATTAGCTTATATGAAACTCAAGTGGTTTCAAATCAAATGGTTTCAAATCTAAACAAATGCACGAATCACACAACTTCTCAAGCAATTACATTTCTAAAATAATAGTTACAGATTAGAAAATCACATTCAATAATTATACATACTAACTCCCAATTAAATCACTAAAGCTAATTCAATACCTCCAGCACATAGAAACTCCAAAATCCAATATCCCACTGGCTAACAAAATGCATCAATATCGAATGTCATGAATCAAACTTCAAGAAAAAACTGTACAATTGACAACCCAATCACGAATCGAAACACCCACAATTTGGTCTCAACAACCTATGACAAAAACCAATAGATTTAAATAACTAAAACATTTATCCCAAATTTTTACAGTTCCATCCCTACCTTGGCTACACATATACAAAATAATGAATATCGATAAAGCAAAAATATACTTAGATACTCAAACAGAACCAGGGGAGATCAAGTAGAAAGGATGCACCTGGCAAATTTATTGGTTCCGAGGGAAAAAACACAAGCAACAACAACAATACCATGTGCAACACTATGTAACCTACAGTATAAAATTAATTTGTATCATGGATCATAATTTCTGAAAATGAATGATATTCTTCACAAATATGAATGCCCAAAAATCATAAGAACCAAGCACCATGCAGATGACATAATAAAATACATATAAGATGAAAGTTACCACTTTGAAGCTTCCTCCACAAACTCTAATTTCCAGAAAATTTGAATCTGCAGCACAAGAGAAACAGGAACGTGAGTAGTACACTTAACCTAGGCCATCAATCCATTGCATTAATCAAAAGCTAATAAAAAAAAGGAATACATAAATTATGCTCTCCATTCAACATCAGAAACTCATATTTCAATTTCAAACTAATTAGTAGCCTTACCATCAATTAAATCAAACATACATTCAATAAATTTTCAGGATCTCGTTTCAAATATCTCGAAACATTCAACCCTTCAATTACATAAATCCATCAGCCTCAATCAATTCAAATTTAGTACCAAAATACCCAAAAATTAAACAAAATCATCAATTTTCACTAAATGTATTATAAAACCTAAAACACTTACCATTAAACTTCAGACGAACACCAATGTAACCATAAAAAACAGCTGTAGAAAACATTAGCACATACAGAAAAATGAAACAAAATCACAAACCCTAAAAAAATACCTTTTAGGGAAAAGTTATAGCTAGTATTCCACCTTTCTCAACAAAGTCCTATAACAATAATAGAAAGAGAAAAATCACAAGAAAAATGTAGAAGTAGAATCCACAAATCTCTACACTAATGTAAATTCACACACATACGAACAAAAATAAACACTAAAAATTATAATCATAATCAAACAGAGCTCTCGAAAAAAAAATGTATCCTTTTACTAAAAGAAAACATTGTATTTGTTTCTGATCAAGAAAACCGTAGAACAAAAATACAAACACCAATTAATAATACAAAATAAAAAGGATTTTTAGAGAAGCCAACTTAATAAATGATTTTCTGTAGCCAAAAATAAATCTTATTGGATCCAAAAACTTCAAAAATGAAAAAAAATAATCGTACGCACCAACTTGATAATAGTCGACGATCTTGATAGTCAATGATCTTCTTGGCATCGATTAAGGCATCATAGTAGTTTTGAAGGGAATCAAACTCATGATAAAACCCTACACCATCAACGAAGAAGTACCCAAGTTTAGCAGAAAACAAAAAAACACAAAAAGTGAAGTGAGGGTGAGTGAAGCAAAACCCTAAACAGTGAAGTGGGGGTGGTTAAGACCAGACGAATAGAAACCTTGTCAACGCACCACTGAAATCGACGAACAAAACATCGCTAATGCACCACCAAAATCGAAAATCCACACCACTACCCTTTCTTCCAAGTGCACGAACCACACCAAACGCAATTTCAGTGCACTCTGTTGGCTTCAATGACAATTTCAAATGGAGAAATGTAGCAGATAAATCCATAATCTTCCATTTTGAAAAGAAGTAGATATACGTCAATCAATCATAGAAGAGAATTGAGTAGCAAAGATGAGCGGGAAACGAAATTTTACAATAAACCCATTGATTAGAATGAAAAGCTTCAGGATTATGGGGGTAAAACTGAAACTAAATTCATGGACTGAAAAAAGGCAAAAACCAACTTCAGCATGAGGAAAAAGACAATAAAACCAAAGAATGGGACACGTGTAAACAATTTAGATTGGGGTGTTTGGGTAATATCCCTAGTTTGTTTTTTTAGTTTTTAAGTAAATTCTAAAAGGCGTGGACTAATACAACAATTTTAATTTTAAAATAAATTAAAGAAAAAATTGGAAATTTATTTGCCATGTGATAAATTTTAATGAATTTTAAAAGATAGAGATTAAAATCAATATTTTTATAAAATTTAAGAACCAAATAGTACACAAGTGTCATCATATCATACGTAAACTTCTTTTATTATTTAGCATATCATTCCATATTTTCAAGTGTCACCAACTTTTTCTTAAATATAATAAAGAAATATATTTTAAAGTAATAATAAAAATAACGTTTTTATAATAAATTCAAAACAAAAAATATATAAAATTAAAAATAATATTTTTTTTTTACTTTTTTAAAATATCTATGACGAATGGTGTCATTTGATATCATTCCAAATAATGGTTTGAGTACTCACTCACGTCATTTTAATATTCATTCCATTATTTTCAAAAATATAAAAGTATCAATGTAAAAGTTTTCAAAATTAAAATTATCAACATTTAAACAATTTTTCAACAAGAGTTACAATATTCATTATCATTGTTTTCAAAAATACAAAAGTATCATACATGTAAAAGTTTTCAAAGTTAAAAATTATCGATATTTAAATAAATTTTCAACAAAAATTACGTATAAGCGTTGGGTCTAAAAATTAAAAAAAAAATATTTTTGTGTTTTTTATGGCTTCATTTATATATATATATATATATATATATATATATATATATATATATATATATATATGTATGTATATTACTCCTCTAGTCTCATTTTATTTGATGCTTAAGATTTTGAAACTTATATTTTAACCAAAATCTGTTACTGGAAACTTATTAGTTCAAAGAAAATACAAAAATAGCAAATCAAACTAAACTCACCAAGTGTGTACTAAATCTAAAACAACAAATTATCATAGCTATACAAATAAAAATCATTTAAGTCTAATATCTAGTAATTAAAATTCAATATAACAAATCTAAGAGTTTGAAACATCAAAGAAAGAAAATAGAATCTAAAAACATTACTTTGTGAGGTGAAAAACAACCAGCCAAAGTAATGATAGCAATGTAAGAATACACTACCCGAAAAACGATCCTAAAATCAACAATTAGACCTACAAAAACCCAATTTAAAAAAGAAAAAGAAAAAAGAAAACTGATAAAACAACAAATCTAATCAATGGTGAACACAACAATAGAGTTAGCATAAACTATAGCATAAACTAGATTTAAACTCAAAGTCTACAAATAAGGAATAAAAGCAAATCAACATTATAACAATGAAGAAAATTAAAATTGAAAACACCAAGACTAAATTAGTGAGAACAAAAGTCTTCTTTCACACCATCGCAAAAATGGATTAATTAGTGAATTTTAGAAACAAATAACACACCTAAAAACAAATCATATCGTCTCAACTCAGTAAAACATTCACAAAGACTTTCACCTCCATTCGACAAACTTTTACCTCCAACACCACACCACTCCTTCTTCACCTTCTCCAAAATGATGAACTATGATAAAACATAACTCACCTTCAATAAACCTTTAATGTAGAAGAGGGATTCTAAAAAACTAATGATTTCGAGACTATTCAATAAGGGTTATGGTAGATTCCTTACCTTATTGGTGTTATTGAACCTCAAACCTCAACAATGACTACAATGTGCATTGGGGATGGAAGCACAACTTCAAAAAGGGATGAAAACATGAGTTGGAAATGGAGAAAATGAAATGGAAGAGGGAAATTTTGTTTTACTTTACTCTTTCAATAACAATCCATTTCACCTACTTTTTTAATTACAACACCTCATATTACTTTGTGTTAACTGAACATCCATAATATTTATTTTTTGTTGTAAAATAACACTAATAATGGAGAAAAGAAGAGAAGGAATAATAGATAATAAGAGAATAAGGAGCAACCTTTTTTGTCTATCTTATTACTGATAGAAAGAGTCTTATTTGTAGATACAACATATAACCCATAAAGGATATGGATACAAATCAAATAGTCAATACAAATATTTATATAAAGAGCAATGAATCATATGACGATCAATCATATGAGTAACCGTATCAAATCAATGAATGACCTTAATTCATAACACTCCCCCTTGGGTGTCCATTGATAAGAGAATGTGTCTCGTTAAAATCTTACTAGAAAAAATCCTTTGGGATAAAAACCTAGTGAAGGAAAAATAGTACATTATTATATTTTTCGCCCTCATGTAAACTTACATCATTAAGATGACAAAGTCTAATCTTGTGAACCAATTGCTCAAAAGTTCTTCTTGGCAAAGACTTTATAAATAGACCTGTCAGATTTTCACATGAATGAATCTTTTGGATATCTATATCATCCTTTCAAGTGAACAATACACTATTGTCTTCATATATGGTTGTTGATTCCATCTTTGTCGGGGATAATCACAAGTTTCTTACACATGTTGAAATTATAGACCTTAAACACATTCACAACTTACCTGATGGAGACGTGACAATGAGTAAAGGCAAGGATCCACTTGAAGAATTTGGGGGACCAATGACAAGGACTAGAGTAAGGAAAGCAAAGGAAGCTCTTCAACAAGTGTAGTCCATATTATTTGAATACAAGCCTAAGTTTCAATGAGAGAAGACCAAGTTTGTGAATTGCATTATGGCCCAAATGGAGAATGACTAATGCATCACTTTGCTGCAATTTCTAAGTAATTAGTTTGTTAAAATAATGGTCCAATCCTTTGTAAAATTAGCTGACCAAATTATGTTTTGGGTTAACTAATTAATGGGCTTTAATTTTACTTTATTTTGAAGTTGTAATAAGGGCCTATTGGCAACTTAAGAATCAACCTTTGGGAGATCAAGAGGATGCATAGCTGAATGCTTTTGGGATGACTTTTGGGTTGCCAAAATTTTAGTTACAATCAACCACTAAGTAGTGGGATCATTAATAGCTTAAGTGGGATGTAATTATAATTTATGGGTCTTTTGTAATTCTAATGGTTAAAACTTCTATATAAGCTGAAGCATTTTTATCAATGAAAAAAGTTTAGTTTTGTTCAAAAATTATCTCTTCTATCTTAGTGAGAGTGATTCTCTTAAATTCTTGAGTGATTCAAGAACCCATTGGCTATATTAAAGGACTTCCCAATCCTTTGTGTGTTGCCTCTCTTGGAAAGAGTGATTCTTTCCTTTCACCTTTTCATATTCACCTTTTCTTCTTTCTTCACCTAAATTCATAAAAAAAAAACATTCTGCCCAAACTTATCTTATAGTCATAACTCTCGTTCCACTCACCCAAAATTAGTGTTTCTTAAGCCAAAATTATATTTTAGAACGTGAACTTTCACCCTGTTTTGGAATCCCGTCAATTAGAGTTCTACAACCTAAGATAGTGACGTTTCTACATTACTGGCCAGATCGGAACTTCAAACTTTTTTCTAATCGATCTTTTCACTAAGTTTCCAAGTTTCCTACAAGGTTCTAACCCTAAAGATCCTAAGTCAGTCCTAATGCAAATGGGTTCACATCATTACCTCATGTAATAATAAAAATTATGTATGATTAGACAATATTGTTGTTATGGTTATTTCATATATCATCATGAAATCATTGTGCTACCACATGTGAACAAATATCCTTGTTGTGATCAACCATTGTGACATTGTGAGGATATGTAAAATAACATGCATATGCATAACCTATTAGGTTTATTTCTGAATCATTTGGATAAATTAAGCTCATATCCGTAGTACCTTTAAGGTAACAAAGTATATATTTTACTCCAATCAATTGTCTTCTTGTAGTTGAAGAATTATATCTTGCTTAATAAATTTACAACAAATGCAATATCAGAACAAGTATAATTAGCAAGATACATTAATGTTCCTGTGACACTAAGATATGGTACTTCTGGACCAAGAAGATCTTCATCATTTCTTTAGGTCTAAGGAGAGGCTTTATCAACATCTAACGACCTCACAACTATTGTAGTGCATAATGGATGTGACTTGTCTATTTAGAACCTTTTAAACACCTTAAATATATAAGCCTCTTGATGTATAAAAACATCTTTAGTTAAATAATCAATTTATAATCTCAAACAAAACTTTGCCCTTCAAAAATCTTTCATCTCAAATTCTTTCTTTTATCAATCAATTGCCTTTGTGAGCTCATTAGGAGTTCCAACGATATTTATGTTATCTACATAAACAATAATTATGGCAAATTTATTTTCTAATATTTTCATATAAATACAAGGACAATAAGATCTTTTCTATATCATTCTTTGAACAAGTACTCAATAAGACGGTTATACCACACACGTCCTGATTGCTTTAATCAATAAAAGAGCTTGTTCAATTTTATTGAATAACCCTCTTTAGAACTTACCTTGTTAGGCAAATAAAATCCTTCAAGGATTTTCATATAAATATCATTCTCAAGAGAACCGTACAAATAAGCTGTAACATCATCCATTAGATGTAAATGCAAATCTTGTTGTGCAACTAGGATAATCAAATATTGCAATGTTGTTGCATCCAATACTAGTGAATATGTCTTTTCATAATTCAATATCAATTTTGTGAAAAACCTTAAGCAACCAAGTATGCTTTGTATATAACAATTTCATCATTCTTAATTTGTTTTTGCACAAAAATCCATATGTACCCAACGGGTTTCACACCCTTAGGTGTGCGAACTATATTTTCAAAAACCTTTCGTTTAGCAAGCAAATCTAATTATGCTTCTTTGCATATTTTCATTTTTGGCCAATCATTTCTTTGTCGACAATCTTCAATGATCATTAGTTCTTGATCCTCATTGGCACTCATAACATTCATCGTTAGATTGTATGCAAAAATCTCGTCAATGTTGACTTCATTTTGGTTCCATATTATATGATTCTTGACATAATTTATTAAGATCTCATCATTTTCAACAATATCAGGTACTTTAGGTTCTTCTGGAATCAAATCATTAATTATATCAAATGAATCTTTTGGGATTTCCACCTTTTCGATTAGGTCATCTTGCATTTTAGCCCCCTTCCTCATTCAAGAGTTTTTATCTTTGGAACCAATAGGTCTATCACACTTCAAGCGTGTCTTTGGAACTAACAGGCGTGTTATGAATTAATATCAATTATCTTCAAAGCATTAACAGTTGGTATTAGTTACCCTTTTTCTGTCAGTAAAACATAAGATAATTGATTGACTGATTTTATAAATGAATTATTCTTTGAACTTCTAGTTTACATTGTTTTGTATGAGGATCAAGACGAGATAATGATAATTCATTCCAACCAATATCTTTTTACAATTGTTTTCTTTCTCCCATAATGTTGGAAAAACTTATTCATCAAAGTGATAGTCAAAAAGTTGAATTGTAAATAAGTATCTTGTTGGTAGTTCAAGATATTTTATTATTGAGGGAGAATCATATCCAACATATATTCTCAATCGTCTTTGAGGACCCATCATAGTCCCTTTTGGTGGGAAAATTGGAACATATACACCACACGCAAAAATTCTTACATGAGAATATTAGGTCATTAACCAAAAACCAACTACATAATAGGGTATTTGTGACAACTTATTGGCTTGATACAAATCAATAATGCAACATACAAAATTGCATATCCCTAAGTAGCCATTGGAATATTAGCTCTCATAAGTAATGGTCTTGTGACCAAGTTTAGACATTTTAGTAATGATTCCGCAAGTCTATTTTAAGTATAAACATATGCTACTAGATGCTCAACTTCAAATTCAATTGAGATACAATACTCATGAAAAGCATGAGATGTAATTTAACCAGTATTATCAAAACATATTTTCTTAATCGGATAATCTGGGAAGTGAGATCTTAATTGTACTAATAATTTTGCAAATACTTGATTGCGAGTTGATAATAAACAAATATGTGATCATCTAGTTGATGCATAAATTAAAACCATGAAATATTTAGATGATCAACATAGTGGGTGTTGTGACGATAAAATAAATTCTATTTAATTATTATTATTATTATTATTATTATTATTATTATTATTATTTCCTACAATATAATTATAAAATTTAAAGGCAAAATTATACGATGATACCTAATTATACTTAAGATATTCACACACACACATATACATAAATATATATATATATATATATATATATATATATATTTAAAATACTGTATGCATCTTATATCTACATCGTTTAGTACATCTTATATTCCTTACACTACAAGAGGAAGAAGTGTTATTTATTTATAGTTTCCCCCTCATATACTGGTTTTCAAACAGGTGGAGGGAAAAGGTTATGGATAGGGTTCACTTGGATTGTTGGGGGTAAATAGAAGATAACTTTGATTTGTCCTACGATGACAATCAAAGCGTTTGGAGCAAAGATGAAAGTAATAGTAGAGTTTCTCGTTCCCTAAAATGTTACAGAATTATTCACTGCATTGGTTTGCCGTGCATTCCTCGGGAAAACAGCCACAATGTCGGCGAAGAAGGGATCATGAATGTTGGGAGTAGCCATCTATGATATGGTTATAAAATTTTGTTTTTCACACACAATCATAAAATAGGGAACTGAGACAAATATCACATAAAAAAATACAGCATATCATAATAAAATAAAATGAAATGAAAATTCTTTCAAATCCATAAAACTAAATTTTTATTATACTTTTATAAAGATGTTGATTAATTTTGTAGTGACTAGTCAAAATAAATGAGCTCATGGCCAACAAAGGAACTCAAAAACATCTCATCTTGAGTAATACTAATTCGTTTAAATCTCCAAGGTCATACCTCCAACTACAATAATCAAATCTTTATTTATCATAAATTTTATTTCACTATTAAACCATATAATTATATAAATAAAATAAAAAGATAGGATCAATGAATAATTAAAATAAATAAAAATGATCAGTACGTAACTAGAGATAAATATAAATAAGTAAATGAGATTTTAAATATCAATTGAGTAAATAGGACCAGTGCATAACTAGAGATGAATATAAATAAATAAATAAGAACGAGAACTAAATATAAATTAGAATGAGGTTAGGGATACCTCACTTATAGAGATAAAAAAATAATTATGAAAATAATCAAAGTAAATAAAATGATAGATGTCTCATCCCCTTACCTTAATTATTGTGAAAGATATATCCCAAAGCTTTGTGAACATTTCAGCTTTCTTCTTCTTTTATTTTCTTCACTGCCAATTTTATAATCACAAACTCCTCTTCTCCCTTTTTTTTCTTTGATCTTACTGTCTTGTTTTCCTTTCACAATCACCACTCCTATTTATACTACATACATAATCATTATGTTTAGTTCATTTGGTTAGAAAACACTGTTCAATTTTTTTTCTTCTTTCAAATTCTCGTTACTGTTGTTTCTTATAGATTAAGCTCTCCATTTCTTTTCTACCTTGTAATTGCGTTAAATCTCAAATGCATTGATAACGCTGTCGTTGACGTGTTCAAATTAATACTACTAAGCTATAGCAACTTCAGTATTGCTAAGATAGTAGTCAACAAAATAGAAAGGGTAAAGTAACCCAAAGTCGTCTCCCAACGAACACAGAATTGATTTTAAACAAATTAGTTCTTATAAAAACTATGCAAAAGAGTTAATCAAATGAAACAAGGAATAAAGAAATAAAATTTGAAAAAGATAAAAAAATAAAAAGATAAAAAAAACAATGATAAAGAAAAATAGATT
>Ga0214545_1013432_pt1 | contig 10146 bp, 6 predicted proteins | sample CNSS4metaG_FD_160064 | JGI IMG/M metagenome (GOLD analysis project Ga0214545, IMG submission 160064) | Root nodule microbial communities from cowpea collected in UCLA plant growth center, Los Angeles, California, USA - CNSS4 | ecosystem: Host-associated > Plants > Roots > Nodule | place: USA...
GACCCTATGTTATTAAGGCGCATGATAGGTCAAGATCAAAGTGAGCTTGAGCCAACTCAAAGAGAAAACATTTTTCAATCTAGATGCAAAATTAACAAATGGGTTTGCTCTCTAATTATTGATGGAGAAAGTAGTACCAATGTAGCTAGCACAAGGTTGGTTGAAAAGCTTAGCTTAGAGACCATTGCTCATGCTAAGCCCTACAAGCTTGCTTGGATAAGTAAAGAGGGAGAAATAGATGTCAATAAACAAGTCCTAATTAACTTCTCTATAGGAAGCTACAAAGATCAGGTGCTATGTGATGTTGTTCCCATGGAAGTCACACATATCTTACTAGGTAGGCCATGGCAATATGATAAACAAACTTTACATGATGGCCATACTAACTAATACATTTTCTTCAAAAATGGGAAAAAGACAACTTTACTACCTCTATCACCTCAAGAAGTTAATAAGGATAAAAATATAATAAGAAAAGATAAAGAAGAAAAACAAAAGGGGCAAGCTTTCACCAAGGTGTTACTTGCCTACAAAAAAATTCTTCCAAAGCAAGATGTGCATCACCCTTCCTTCTCCTCCCAAGCCAAAAAGGAAGGCCCAAAGCACAAGCAAGAGAGGAAGAGTACTCTAGAAAATAAAGATGGCCTAACCAGAGCTAAAGGTAATATCCTTAGAAAGGATGGAACAAGAGCTCCATCAACAACGGCTTAAAGAATTTGTGGTCAAATTCTCTCCAAGGAGGGGAGGATGATGAAGGATTAACCCCAACCAACGATGGAGGCACATGCTTAAGAAGACTAAGTGTAAGACCCGGGAAAATTAATTAATTAAATAATTAATTAATTAATAAATGCGGGTAGAAGACGCCTTTATGGCATCAATTGTTGTTTAATGTGACGTGAAAAAGTACTAGCTCAAGTGGTTGAGAGTACTTTGGTTGTGTGAGAGGACTTGGGTTCGAGTCCTAAGTATGCCAATTATGTGTGATTCTTTTGTTATTGATTTTTATGGATATGTATGAGTATGTGATTGGTATTGTAAACTATTGTTGATTTGTGAGTATCACCAAATGTGATTTGGTGTAGTGGTTGTGCTTTGGCCTTATGAGTGGAAGGTCATGGGTTCAAACCTTGGTAGGCAAAGAATAAGCTTTATTTTTTGCTAACTAATAATTGTGGTATGAATGTGAAGGGGTAAAGAAAAGCCTCGCAGAATGGGGCAGCCAAGGGGGCTGAGAATTTACAAAATAAGTAACATTGAAGAGGAATTAAAAGCCCAAACTCGTTTTATTTTTAATACCCATCTTAAAGGCACCTATAAAAGCCAAAAATTAGGTAAAGGGAAGGGTTTTGGCAGTGTTGAGAATTGGCTTTTGAGAGGAGCACGGGTTTGAGAGAGTGAACTGAGTTTTGAGGTGCAAGGGTTGAAGCAAGAAAGGATTTTGAATCAAGGGGGTTCTATCTTCACAATTGTTAAGCACTCAATCCAGGTTAGGGGAGTTGTACTTTGCGTATGTAAATAATCTGTCACTGTTATGATTTTGAGTTCCAATTGGTTCACGTTTGATTGGGAAAATTAGTACATGATGTGCTGTGACTGGAAATTGGAATATTTAAATTTGGGTGTATGATTATGTATGGGTAATGTGTTGAGGGATGAGGGTTTTGATATTTCAGGTTATTGATGGTTGTATGTTCGAATATGGTTGTCAATATGTGTGAAAAGCAAGGTTTTGGGTGCTAATTGCCATTACAATCACATTAGTATCGATTGCATGTTTAGTGGTACATTTTTGGGTATGAACTGACACTGTTTTGGGTAAAATGCGTGTCTGATAGTGAGGGAACTCTGCAAGTCTCGCCCAAGCGAGTCGATCTCGTTTAGCCGAGAGTTGCAGAACCTCATGTCTGGTTTGGGTCGCGCTGCTCGCCCAGACGACCTTGGTTTGGTGTTGAGCGACTTAGTCTCGCTTAGGCGAGGGACAGCTCGCCTAAGCGAGGTCGCGAGGAAACTTGGGCGCTTTTGAGCGCGATATCTCGCCCAGGCGAGAAGTATTGGTGTTTTGAGCGACTCCGTCTCGTCCAGGCGAGAGACATTCGCCTGAGCGAGGTCGCGATGAGAAATGATGTTGTTTAAGTGGTTCCTCGTTTAGGCGAGGTGTTGGTGTTACTTTGAGCGATGGTGCAGCTCGCCCAGGCGAGGGAATCTCGCCTAAGTGAGATAACGTGAGATTGTGGTTGTTTTAAGCTCGCCCAGGCGAGGCGAACTAGCCTAAGCGAAGCTAAGGGCTTAGCTTGGGCGCGAGGTCCCTAGCTTAAGCGAGTTTATGTAAATTATTGTGTTTCTATGTGTTTGTGAGTGTGTTTTGGATGTTTATACCAAGGTAGTGTTGTATATGCATGTGTGTGGTGTTTGGGCTTGAAGGACTAAGTCCAATAGGGGTCTGTGATGTGCTTGGTAGTCTGACACATGATGGGCATGGAACTGGTTGAGGTCCCATCGGCTACTAATGGGCGAGGAGTCCTTAGTATGGTGATTGCATGTGTCGGGCGCACGATGGGCAAGGAACTGATGTTTCCGTCGGCTACTATTGGGCGAGGGTCCAAGTTATGAGACTTGGATGTTTATACTATAGGCGAGGAGTCTGTAGGGCAGAACTATGAGCGGGATAGGCTCATAGGGTTGGACCACGAATGAGTTAGTTTTGTGGGAGCACAGGAAAGTCCCAAGACCTAGTTCATGCATATGACTCATGAATGACTATGAGGTCATGGTTGGGTGATTATGAAATATGAAATTAGTTTTGTTATTTTGGGTTGGGAAACATATTTATACTCATGTTTTCTTTATATATGTTGTGCATAGCTCACCCTTTCTGTCTGTGTGTGGCGATGAACGGGTAACTTGTTATCCGGGAGCAGATGATGTGACAGGTGGGCCAGGAGATGCTTAGACTCAGAGCGAGGGCTAGCATGGGATATTATGTAGATACATATGTATTATGTTTATTATTTTATCCTGGAGAACATTATGTAAACTTGGCAGGAGCCATTGACTTTTATTTCAGTTTTATGAATTATGGACTCCTGGTTTTATGACTCGTATATTTAAAGTTTTAAATTTCCCATGTTTTGGGAAATAGTTCACATTAAATGTGACACTTATTATATTTCGAATTTTATTTATTTTATATCAGTAATATTCCGTAGGGATGTTACACTAAGCATGTTTAGAAAGGATGTTCATTAATCCTTCATCCCTTTCATTTGTGTTTGTTATTTTTGATTCCCAAAGTTGACTTAGTTGAATCAACTTTAGTTGACTTGTTGACCTTTGACTAGGTTTGAATTGTTGACTATAGTTGACTTGACTTAAGCCAACATGCTAATCTAAGTTTATTTGCTTTGTAGGTTAATTAGCAGTAAGAAAGCAATGCTAGGTGGCGCATGGTGATTGGGGAGCACAAATGATGTGGAGGAGAGAGTAAAGCAAAGGCATAAAGCATAAAGTAAAAGGCATGAAGCAAATGTACCTATGTACCTTTGGTCTCCTTTGTTTTTAGCACACTTTGGCCACTTTTTAGAGACATATGAGACACATTCTTTGTCTCCTTTTGTGCTAGAACGAAATTAGCCTTGCACACACCATAGTTAGCTCTTTTGTCTCTCATTTTTTGTAACCTTATTTGACCTAGTTTCTAGAAGCTAGGGTTAGGTTTTTGTAGAGACATCCTTAGGTATCTTTTATTTGCTTAGAGGCCCCTAAACTCTTCTATATAAGGGGTGCTCCTAGACATGTAAAAGGGTTGAACATTTTGAAGTAAAAACACTCTTGTGTCTCAACCATTTGTGAGAGTTTCCTCCCTTGGGAGTGAATACTTTTAAGCCTTATCTTGCATAGCAAGTGGCGGCACACATCCACTCATCTTCAAGGTTGTCATGGCTTCTAGCCTAGCCTTGTAGTGGCGTGCTTTTCACATTTTTACCATTTCTTTCCTTTCCATTTTATGTTTTCTTCTTCCTTTAATTGTTCTTGGTTTTCCATGGTTTATGTGCTTTCCATTTCCTTTTTGTTTTGAATCAATCCATCATCTTCTTCTCCTGAGCTTTGGGAAAGGAACCTTCACATCTAGATAGCTTGCTATCTTAATGTCAAGTGGGGATTTCACTTAGCTTTCTTAATCAACTCATACCATATTCAATAATCTTAAAAGAAAACAACATAATCCTTCATCAAATTTATGACACCAAGACAAGTCAGTAAGGATCAACATAAGCTGAAGGAGAAAATAGAAAAAGAGAGAATAGAAAAAGAAGAAATAGAAACTTCAGATGGAAGGGAAAAGCAAGAAAGAGAAAATGAAGTAGAGAGAAAGATGATGGAAAATTTATTTGTCAATGTTTTTTCTTCAACAGTTTGTGATGTCATTTTAAAGGAGCAAAACGATAAGCATGGGAATGAAACACACCAACTTCCATGTTTGAACAGGAAGGTTGTTCATCGTGCTTTATTATGCATTTGGTTCGTTGATGAGAAGCAAATTTGTCAAACACAACGCATGGAGTTATTTATTGTTACATATAGAGGTGGGGGTAGTGTTGGCAAGAGAGGTGCTCCAGGTCTTTCAGCCGTTGGAAAGGAACAAAACTAAATCTATTCAAGTTGCATTTGATTTTGGAGGACGAGAAATAGTTTCAACTTGTGCATAAATAAAGTTCTTTACAAGAACATACTAAACTTTTATTAAAACTAGTAGAAAAATAAAGGCTTTAGATTCGGGGCGAATCTTCTCAAAGAAGGAGGGTATGATGTGAATTGCATATGGCCCAAATGGAGGATAACTAACGCGTGACGTTGATGCAGTTTCTTTAATTTTTAAATAAGGCCCCAATGCTTTGTATAATTGGCTGACCAAATTGTGTTTGGGGTTAACCAAATAAAGGGCTTTAGTTTTTCTTTATTTTCAAGTTAAATAAGAGCCCATTTTCCAACTTAAGAACCAACTTTTGGAGGACCTTTGTTTAATGCTTGTGGATGACTTTTGGTTGCCTTGAATTCAGTTCAATCAGCAATTCAATAGTGGATCATTATTAACTTGAGTGGTTCATTAATAGCTTTAAGGGGGTTGTAACTGAAAATTATGTGTCTTTTGTAATTGTGATGGTTAAAGCTCCTATATAAGCTAAACCATTCTTATCAGGGAAATCAAGTTGAGTTTTGTTCAGAAAATAGAAGAGTTTTATCTCTTCTATCTTAGTGAGAGTGATTCTCCTATATTCTTGAGTGATTCAGGAACCCTTGAGTTTTATCAAAGGTCCTTGCTCCCTTTGTGTGTTTAAACTCATAGGCTTATCTTCCATCCTTGGAAGTGTGACTTCTATCAATTTCCACTTTATCTTCTTATCTATTTCTGTTTTCTTGTTTTAAACAATTTCTAAAATTTCTTGCTTCTTCGCATTCCAACCTAGATCGAACCATGAAACGAATCCACCCCTCTGGATTCACATCATTTTGTATTTAGAGCCTGGCTCACTGGATTTGGAAGAGCAATGAAAGTTTCTTATACAAGGTGTTTAATCGACGGTCACCCATGTTTAGTTTCATTCGATTACGAAAGCGACATCAATATTCTAAGCAAGAGATTGGTGGAAAACTGAAGTTACCAACAAGCTTTCATCTAAATTAAGCATGGATCAAATTCAGTACAGGACAATGTGTGAAAGATGCTCCCACTGACTCTTGTCATCTTCTTTGGGGATGGGCATGACTTCATTTTAAAGCACTCAATCTTGATGAATGTTCCCTTTATTTGAGGCATGAGGGACCTAAAATGAAGTTGAAGTTTATGACACCAAGATAACTCAGTAAGGATCAACATAGGCCGAAGGAGAAAACAGAAAAAGAGAGAATAGAAAAAGAAGAAATAGAAACTTCAGAAGCAAGGGAAACTGAAGAAAAATAAAAGGAAGTAGAGAGAAAGATGATAGAAAATTTATTTGTCAATGTTTTTTCTTCAACAGTTTGTGATGTCATTTTAAAGGAGCAAAAGGATAAGCATGTGAATGAAACAAACCAACTTCCATGTTTGAAAAGGAATCTTGTTCATAGTGCTTTATTATGCATTTGGTTCGCTGATGAGAAGCAAATTCGTCAAACATAACACATGGAGTTATTTGTTGTTACATATCAAGGTGGGGGTAGTGTTGGCAAGAGAGGTGCTCCACGGATTGCAACCGTTGGAAAGGAAAAAACCTTAATCTATTCAAGTTGCATTTGATCCTGGAGGACGAGAAATAGTTTCAAGTTATGCACAAATAAAGTGCTTTACAAGGACATACTAAACTTTTATTAAAGCTAGTAGAGAAATAAAGGCTTTAGATTCGGGGCGACTCTTCTCAAAGAAGGATGGTATGATGTCAATTGCATATGGCCCAAATGGAGGACAACTAACACGCGACATTGATGTAGTTTCTTTAGTTTAAATAAGGCCCGAATGCTTTGTATAATTGGCTGACCAAATTATGTTTTGGTTTAACCAATTAAAGGGCTTTAGTTTTTCTTTATTTTCAAGTTAAATAAGGGCCCATTTTCCAACTTAAGAACCAACCTTTGGAGGACCTTTGATGAATGCTTGTGGATGACTTTTGGTTGCCTTGAATTCAGTTACAATCAACAATTCAATAGTGGATCATTATTAACTTGAGTGGTTCATTATAATCTTTGAGGGGGTTGTAACTGAAAATCATGTGTCTGTTGTAATTCTGATGGTTAAAGCTCCTATATAAGCGAAACCATTCTTATCAATGAAATCAAGTTGAGTTTTATTTAGAAAATATAAGAGTTTTATCTCTTGTATCTTAGTATGAGTGATTCTCCTATGTTCTTGAGTGATTCAGGAACCCTTGAGTTTTATCAAAGGTCCTTGCTCCCTTTGTGTGTTTAAACTCATAGGCTTATCTTCCATCCTTGGAAGTGTGACTTCTATCAATTTCCACTTCATCTTCTTATCTATTTCTGTTTTCTTGTTTTAAACAATTTCTCAAATTTCTTGCTTATTAGCATTCCAACCTAGATCGAACCACGAAACGAATCCACCCCTTTGGTTTCACATCATTTGGTATTCAGAGCCTGGCTCACTAGATTTGGAATAGCAATGGAAGTTTATTATACAAGGTGTTTAATCGAAGGATACCCACGTTTAGTTCCATTTGATTACGAAAGCGACAACACTGTTGTAAGCCAAAGATTGGTGGAGAAACTCAAGTTACCAACAATCTTTCATCCGAATCAAGCATGGATCAAATTCAGTACAGGACAATGTGTGAAAGATGCTCCCATGGACTCTTGTCATCTTCTTTTGGGATGGGCATGGCTTCATTTTAAAGAACTCAATCTTGATGAACGTTCCCTTTAGTTGAGGCATAAGGGACATAAAATGAAGTTGAAGTTTATGACACCAAGACAAGTCAGTAAGGATCAACATAGGCTGAAGGAGAAAATAGAAAAAGAGAGAATAGAAACTTCAGAAGGAAGGGAAAATGAAGAAAAAGAAAAGGAAGTAGAGAGAAAGATGATGGAAAATTTATTTGTCAATGTTTTTTCTTCAACAGTTTGTGATGTCATTTTAAAGGAGCAAAAGGATAAGCATGTGAATGAAACACACCAGCTTCCATATTTGAAAATGAAGCTTGTTCATAGTGCTTTATTATGCATTTGGTTCGCTGATGAGAAGAAAATTCGTCAAACAAAACGCATGGAGTTATTTATTGTTACATATAAAGGTGGGGATAGTTTCTGCAAGAGAGGTGCTCCAGGGATTGCAACCGTTGGGAAAGGAACAAAACTAAATCTATTGAAGTTGCATTTGATCCTAGAGGACGAGAAATAGTTTCAAGTTGTGCACAAATAAAGTTCTTTACAAGGACATACTAAATTTTTACTAAAACTAGTAAAGAAATAAAGGCTTTAGGTCCGGGTCTCAAAGAAGGAGGGCATGATGTGAATTGCATATGGCCCAAATGGAGGATAACTAACGCGCGACGTTGATGCAGTTTCTTTAATTTAAATAAGGCCCCAATGCTTTGTATAATTGGCTGACCAAATTGTGTTTTGGGTTAACCAATTAAAGGGCTTTAGTTTTTCTTTATTTTCAAGTTAAATAGGGGCCAATTTTCCAGCTTAAGAACCAACCTTTGGAGGACCTTTGCTGAAGTCTTGTGGATGACTTTTGGTTGCCTTGAATTCAGTTACAATCAGCAATTCAATAGTGGATCATTATTAACTTGAGTGGTTCATTAATAGCTTTAAGGGGGTTGTAATTGAAAATTGTGTGTCTCTTGTAATTCTGATGGTTAAAGCTCCTATATAAGCTAAACCATTCTTATTAATGAAATCAAGTTGAGTTTTATTCATAAAATATAAGAGTTTTATCTCTTCTATCTTAGTGAGAGTGATTCTCCTATGTTCTTGAGTGATTCAAGAACCCTTGAGTTTTACCAAAGGTCCTTACTCCCTTTGTGTGTTTAAACTAATAGGCTTATCTTTCATCCTTGGAAGTGTGACTTCTATCAATTTCCACTTCATCTTCTTAACTATATCTGTTTTCGTGTTTTAAATAATTTCTCAAATTTCTTGTTTATTAGCATTCCAACCTAGATCGAACGATGAAACGAATCCACCCCTCTGGATTCACATCATTTGGTAGTTTGAGCCTAGCTCACTAGATTTGGAATAGCAATGGAAGTTTATTATACAAGGTGTTTAATCGAAGGCCAATCATCTTTAGTTCCATTCGATTACGAAAGCGACAAAAATGTTGTAAGCCAAAGATTGGTGGAGAAGCTCAAGTTACCAACAAGCTTTCATCGGAATCAAGCATGGATCAAATTCAGTACAGGACAATGTGTGAAAGATGCTCCCATGGACTCTTGTCATCTTCTTTTGGGATGGGCATGGCTTCATTTTAAAGCACTCAATCTAGATGAACGTTCCCTTTATTTGAGGCATGAGGGACATAAAATGAAGTTGAAATTTATGACACCAAGACAAGTCAGTAAGGATCAACATAGGATAAAGGAGAAAATAGAAAAAGAGAGAATAGAAAAAGAAGAAATAGAAACTTCATAAGGAAGGGAAAATGAAGAAAAAGAAAAGGAAGTAGAGAGAAAGATGATGGAAAATTTATTTGTCAATGTTTTTTCTTCAACAGTTTGTGATGTCATTTTAAAGGAGCAAAAGGATAAGCATGTGAATGAGACACACCAACTTCCATGTTTGAATAGGAAGCTTGTGGATAGTGCTTTATTATGCATTTGGTTCGCTGATGAGAAGCAAAATCGTCAAACACAACGCATGGAGTTATTTATTGTTACATATCAAGGTGGGGGTAGTGTTGGCAAGAGAGGTGCTCCACGGATTGCAACCGTTGGAAAGGAACGAAACTAAATCTATTCAAGTTGCATCTGATCTTGGAGGACGAGAAATAGTTTCAAGTTGTGCACAAATAAAGTTCTTTACAAGGACATACTAAACTTTTATTAAAACTAGTAGAGAAATAAAGGCTTTAGATTCGGGGCGAATCTTCTCAAAAGAAGGAGGGTATGATGTGAATTGCATATGGCCCAAATGGAGGATAACTAATGCGCGACGTTGATGTAGTTTCTTTAATTTAAATAAGGCCCCAATGCTTTATATAATTGGCTGACCAAATTGTGTTTTGGGTTAACCAATTAAAGGGCTTTAGTTTTTCTTTATTTTCAAGTTAAATAAGGGCCCATTTTCCAACTTAAGAACCAACCTTTGGAGGACCTTTGTTGAATGCTTGTGGTTGACTTTTGGTTGCCTTGAATTTAGTTACAATCAGCAATTCAAAAGTGGACCATTATTAACTTGAGTGGTTCATTAATAGCTTTGAGGGGGTTGTAACTGAAAATCATGTGTCCTTTGTAATTCTGATGGTTAAAGCTCCTATATAAGCGAAACCATTCTTATCAATGAAATCAAGTTGAGTTTTATTTAGAAAATGATGAAGGATTATCTTGTTCCTTTTTAAGATGATTGAATATGGTGTGAGTTGATTAAGAAAGCTAAGTGAAATCCCCACTGGACATTAAGATAGCAAGCTATCTAGATGTGAAGGTTCCTTTC
>Ga0214545_1013433_pt1 | contig 10145 bp, 5 predicted proteins | sample CNSS4metaG_FD_160064 | JGI IMG/M metagenome (GOLD analysis project Ga0214545, IMG submission 160064) | Root nodule microbial communities from cowpea collected in UCLA plant growth center, Los Angeles, California, USA - CNSS4 | ecosystem: Host-associated > Plants > Roots > Nodule | place: USA...
CCATACCCATCCCCATACCCAACTGAAAAAGTCGGGGATTCCCCATACCCATACCCATACCCAGTCAATGCGGGGATTCCCCGTCAAAACGGGGACGGGTTCGGGCAATACCCATGGGGACGGGTTTATTTGCCATCTCTAGGTCTAATCAACAGTTTGATCATTTTCCACAAAGCGTAAATAAATATATTGAAAAATAGTTTAAAAACAATAAAACTGAAGCAGGCCACATTTAATAGTTAAATATATGCAAAGAAACATTTGAACAAGTATCATTTAAAAATCAAAGATTCGTTAAAGAAATATAATAGTAAATTTCTAATACAAAATCTAGCATTACTTATGGTACATTAATATAGTTGACAAACTAAATAGTGGTTCACATTTTTAAATAGAATAAAATAAATTGGTTTGCTCTCCCCTTTATCAGACCATCTTAACTTGATTTAAAAATTTATTTAAAATTATAAAAAATTAATATATAAGATATACAATTTTAAAGCTTTAGTCAAAGATAAAATTAATTGCAATTTTTAAATATAATAATTTAAATACAATTCTAACATAAATATATTTAATAAAATAATATTATTTTCAAATTTTAAAATTATAGTTATTTTATGTTTAAAAAACAGTTAATCCAAAGTTCAAAATTCACTCACTTAAATTTAAGTAATTTCATTTTTCAATATGACTGACTTATTATTTTTTCCAATTTTCGTATGTATTCAGGTTAACTCATTTAATCAACACATCAAGTCAGTATCGTAACATCTCATCTAAATAATAACCTTAATTAAATGAAACATCACACAAAATAATATAAAAAACAAAGTTATGGAGTATATTGTCACTCCTTACACTTATCCAGAATAAACTAGGAAAGAAACTAAGGCACACCACGATGCCAATAATAATACGAGAAAGAGGTTTAACAATATTCAAAACAAATGCTCCAAGAGCAAGGAAATACATGGGCTACAATCCTAAAACAATGACTCGAAGAAGCGGGATCCGAACCCAGATAAGCTATGCAACGGAATCTCCATCACACCTTGATGACCACGAGGAGTTCTTGCATCTGCTCACATCAATAAATTGATGATCATCGCAAAAGGAGAAAACCACACAGAACATATAAACAAACAGAATGGTAAGCTAGTGTAAAAAGGTTTTTATCATGCCATTGAACATACAATTTGAAAGTCATGAGTACATAAATCAACCAAACATATAATGACTGACAAGCAAAACACTAAGACTTAAAGACATGATTTATCTGGATACATATAATCAGTCGGATTCACTAGATGCTTGCACTTGTAGTGGCCTCTACTGCTCTACAAAGCCATTGCCAATGGGTTTCACCTATCACTCACAAAGTTAGCGTTCAAACATCTAAGGCCATTATCCTGCCAAAGGCTAGGGCCTCCTACTACTTTCAGCACTTGGTTAGTACGCTTTACATGAGACTAACTGACTCTTTAGAGTGTCAAGATGCAATCCTTACTTGAATCCTTACTAAATTATATAATTAGGCACCACCACGAAACCACGTGGAATTACGTCCTAACCATGAGGCACCACCATGAACTCCCACTAACAGGGATCATGGAATTATGTCCTGACCGATGAGGCACCACCATGAGATCTCACCTAGAGATTCATGGAATTACGTCCTAAACCACACCAAAATCATGTCTCACCAACCAAGCATAAGGTAATCATGCATACCAATTCCATGCCAAGCTATTATAATAGTAAACAAGCATCAAACTCACAAAATAGAACTAAGGCAAGCAGAATATCGAAATAAATAGTAAACCCTAGCTTCCCTTACCTTATCAAGAGCTAGTGTGAGGGGGTTTAAGCTAGCATAATGGTACCACAGCTCCAAGAACAGCTTCGCAAGCTGAAAGCACTAACATCAGAATAAGGAGGGGTTACTACGATGAACCCTAAATGGAACCACAAGAAAAATCCAGCTGGGGAAAAGAATAAGAGATGAAAATAACTTATATGAGCGGAAAATTGGGTTTGAGCTGACTTAAAGACAAATGGGATTCAAAACCCTAGCATAGCTTAGTTGAGGGAAAGGAGAGTGTTTGAGAAACTATTTTTCTAAAAGTAAGCAGGAAATGAGAGTGTTAGGCTGGTGTAGGGACTTTGGACACACCATGGCCAACCTTAGGCCCAACCGATTAGAGTAGGGCCTTAAGATTAGGGCAGAAAATTAAAGTGGGTCTTACAAGTACAACTAGTTATTACAAAGATATCTAAATAAAATTATTAAAAATAATTGAATAAGAAATGTAATATCTTAGCCAATAGTTATATTATTACTAATCTTACAAACACAAGTTTATATATATATATATATATATATATATATATATATATATATATATATATATATATATATAATAATAATAATAATAATAATAATAATAATAATAAAAAATTTCTTTCTAATTTTTCTTGGATTATTTTTATTGAGATTCTCTATTTGAAACATTATTTATTCTCAATATAAAATACAATTATCATAATTGAAAATGTCAAAACATACGGGATAAGTTTTGACTAGGGATGGCAACAAGACGGAGCAGAGATGCATTTTACTATCTCATATTCATCTCCAGAAAAAATTCATCTCCATACCTAAATCCAATAGGTATCAAATTTTTTTTCATCCTCATCGGATAACGGGTATATTCTCATACGTATACGCATACATGTTTTCTTACTGTTTCAATATTAATTAATTTTTATAAAGTAATAAAAAATTACTGTAAAGACAACATAATATTATCAAATATTCAATATTAAGAGGAGGGTTGTTTACTCGATATCAAATATTTAGAAAGAAATTATAATTGCATACATTTCAAATTAGAATACCAAATAAAATTCCATGAAAATCAAAACATTTATTAAATTTTCAAATATTAATGAAACCTAGTTGATAAAATTTAAAAATATTTTTAAAAGGATATAAAAGGAAAACAAATATTCAAATTAAAATATATTTTAAATGTCAGTTTACTTCAAATTTTTTAAATTCTAATGAATCTCTTTTTTATACACTAATAAAAATTATAATACATCACTTGATCAAAATCATGCAAAGAACAAATATTAAACTAATAATAATAAAATTTTAACATAGATCTTGTATATTTTGAAATTTAGTATATGTTGGATGATGATAAAAAATCATGACAATTACATTAAATTTTTATATTATAGTAAACAAAATTTATTTATTATAGTGACAAAATTACAGTATGATTATAATGAGTTAGAAAATATAAAATAATTATATAAAATATATCAAAATAGTATTCTACATGATAAAAACAAATAAATAAAAATATTAAACAAATTATCAAATATGTGTCTTTGAAACAAATTGAGACACTATTGAATGAAATCAAACAAATGAAAACAAATGTATAATTAAGGTTATGATAAGATGAAAAATACTATAGAGATCTTCAAATTAAAACAAGAATTAATAATAATAGAATAAAGAAGATAATTTTTTTATGTTACCTAGTAAATGAAAGATTTGTTATTAAACACTAAAATTGAGAGTCTTAAAAATATATATAATGGAGATGCGAATGAATTTAATGACAAACCAAACAATTAGAAGAAATAAAAAAATAAAAAGTGTGTATATATATATATATATATATATATATATATATATATATATATATATATATATACAAGGTTACTTAATTAATTGTGAATATTTTAATAAGTTAAGCGGGGACAGGGATATGGTGAGGACGAGTATTATGGCGGTTATAAGGATAGGGATGGGGCATATATGTACATCCCCATACCCAATCAATGCAGGAATTTCCCATCAAAACGGGAACGGGTTCGAGCAATACCCACGAGGACGAGTTTAGTTGTCATACGTAACTCTGACAATCATTTTAAAGGATATGAGATTTCCCCAATTTTTAAATTTTATACACACACACACACACACACACACACAAATATATATATATATATATATATATATATATATATTTAAAAAATATATTTATATATTATTTTATTATTTATATTAATTTAGTTTAAAAAAATTAAAATTTGAAAACCATGTTTACCCTTCTTCTGTTATTCCTTGTTCTTCTTTATTTGGTTTCTCTTTCTTCCGTACCTTTCTTTCTCACCTCTTCTTTCTTTCTCAATTTTCACCCTCAATCTCTCATCATTTTCAAAATCAGATTGCACCAAGGAAAATTTGAGGTGCTAAGGAACCTTTTGAACCAACAATTTCTTCTTTTAAGTATGTTGATTTTCTACCTTTCTTTTTCGAAGCAATTTGTTTTCTTCTTTGTGTACATATAAATATTTTAGGCTTTGAAGTTGTGTAAGGGAAAAACGATGTTAGTGTTAGGAATCTACTTTAAGGTAAGGGGAGCTAATAATTTAGAAGTTGTTATTTTTCGTAAAATATTGAGTCTTGATTTTGAGATTTAATTTGAGGTATATTGCAACAAACTTTAGTTCTAATTCAATTATTGAAGATTTTAAGTCGTTGAAAGAGCATAGAGCATCACTCTGACTAAAGGTAATTTTTTCTTTTTTTAATATATTATTATTGATGATAAACTTTATGTTTCACTTTCATATATATTATTCTCATATTTTTTTGAATTCTACTATCATGTGTGTAAGACCCGAGAAAATAAATAAATTAAATAAATAATTAATTAATAAATACAGGTGGTGAGAGCCTTTATGGCATTTAATGCTAACTTTTATGATGTGGAATAGTATTAGCTCAAGTGGTTGAGAGTACTTAGACATGTTGAGAGGACATGGGTTTAAGTCCTATGTATGCCAATTATGTGTTATTTTAATTATTTTTTATTTTAGTAATATGATTGATCATGATGAGTGATAATATGATCCTAAGGGAAGCCATTGTTGGTTAAGGAAGAACTATCATGTACTCAATTTTACACAAGGAATCCAGGTTAGGGGAGTTGTTCGCTTTATTTTCAAGTTTAAATACTTAACTATGAATTGTATGAAAACCATGATTGTTTTCTGTGCAAGTTTTGTGGACTATGATTAGTTTCTGGAATTTTTCCAGAAACTGCTTGGCGAACCTTCAAAGCCGCTAGGCGACTCATGCCAAATTTTCCCAGTTTATGTACATCTGATATGAACAGCCTGGCGACGATGAACTGTTGTAATGTCCCCTGCTAGAAATTACTTAATTTAAATAAATAAATAAGAATCGAAAATCAAACGTCGTAATTTTTATTATTCCTAAATGCGGGAAAATTTAAAACATTAGTCAACGCGCCATAATTTAAATAAAACTAGAGTAGTAAACTTAGTACAAATCCCAAAATCCGACAAAATAGTAAAATTATAATAAAATTCCTCAGCTCAAAGTCTCCCAAGCTAGCCCTTTCTTCGTCGCTATGCATCAACAACATCACCTGAATGTTGTATGCCCCTGTGTAACGAATCACACAATCATTGCCAAACACAAACAGAAAGAGTGAGCTCATAAACAATTAACACATAAGTGAATAATTTCAAAACACCCAACTAATTTATTCTAGATAATTCTTGGCCAAGACCTTAATCCCCAAGGCTTTTCAACCTTCAATTCACACAAATAGTTAGTCATGGATTTAGGATTTATGATGCTCACACGAACCTACCTGCTTGTGGTCCTACCTCTACGAACCTCCCCGCTCGTAGTCCTAATCTACAAACCTCCCCGCTCGTAGTCTTACTCTACGGACCTACCCGCCCGTAGTCCAAAACACGTGATCCACCAACTACAAACCTCCCCGCTCGCAGCATCTCTCAAGTGTGTGCACGGAACATACGAACCTCCTCGCTCATATCATCACGTGTTCAACACCATCTATGAACCTACCCGCTCATGGCATAACATCTCTTGATCTAAGTCCCCATCAATGCGTACAAACAACACACGCAAGTCAATACCTGTAGCAATATCGCCTGGCGACGACAACCTAAGCGTGGCCAGGCGAAAATACTATCCAGACCGCCTGGGGGGACACCCTTGCCGCCAGGCGCCAAGCCTTTTCCAGCCCCACTGTTTCAGGGTCTATCACCTGGCAGAGCACACCTTGCCTCCAGACGCCACTCGTTACAAGGACACCATTGGTGGTCCTATCGCCTGGCAGACACTCGTAGGTCGCCAGGCGCCACACCAGTAGCATAGTTTTCCTAGTTTTTGGCACCCAAATTTTTTTGTTCTAAAATTCAGGTTGCTCTAACAACTATATTGCACACTTGCTTAGCAACACCTAATTCTAATTACCCATCCACTTCAACATGATTTGATTTCCTATAACTCATATTCACCATTCAAACCTTCCAAACTATGTGATTTACCCACCACTATATAGTTACACCATGACTTAATCAAGTTATAACAGAAACAAACTCTTACTCAATCCCTGTACACAATGCAGCTCATTAGCAATCCTATACTTAACCAATTGTTTTTTCACCCTTTTATCATTAAATTGCTATACCTAATTTCACCTACTCCAATGCACCCGAATCCACATTTCCAGCTTAGTTATCCTCTTTTTTTCTCATTTCCCTGTTATTCCAGATTGTTAGACCATCACTAAGAATTCATTACCAAACTCTAATTCACTTTGCCGTAAGCACATCACCTCACTCCATGCATTGCCTTGTTTATCATGACCCTCATTCAATTATCTTAATCTCTTTGTCACATTTAATTTCCTTTCGCCTCAATTTAATAGTAACTCTCTCTCAGCCATCCCCTAAATTTCCAAAACAACTCATTTTCCACCGCTATTGCCTAGCAGCCAATAAGATGCCGCCAGGTGACACATCAGTTCCTGGAAAAAACCTAGGTTCTTTTATACCTTTGGATACCAATCTGTTTAAACTTAAAAATCTAGGAATTCATGCTCGCACCAATAGTTCACAATCATTTCATGTACAGTTGCATACTCAACCAATCATTTCATACTAATCCCACCAATTCGTAATTGACTCCTATTTCTCTAATTTTGATCCGTTCATCAATTCAACACAACTGCTTCATTATTATATTCTCAATTTAGTTCCCACGCATCATAATGATAACAGCACTATGGCATCACGCATTTACATAAACTTAGCAATTCAAATGGAGAGTCACAGTATAACAGAAAATCATGAATTGCACAAAACAGAGACAATCACCATGCGTCGCTTGGCAAGTTCACCTTCGCCGCTAGGCGGTTCATAGCTGAACCTAGAAAATTGGGCAGAGAAGATGCATCGCCTGGCGGCACATTCATGACCGCCAGGCAGTTTTTAGACGAAAACCTAGAAACTTACGAAAAACAGTGTGAAAGAGGAGAATCTCATGCAATTTGGTTCATACAAGGCACAATACATTATATACGATTAAAAACACATGAAAGCAACTCCCCTTACATGGATAATTCTTGCTCACTTGAAAGAAGTAGAACTTCCTTTGTGCCACCACTAGTCCAGTCTTGGTCTTCTCTCAATGCACTTGATGCTTTGATCAATTCCACTAAAAGAGACACCTTCAGACTCCCTTTTTCACTGTCAATCTCGTTTGTCATATGCCCTTTCACGTTTTTCTCTCTTTCCTCTCCAAAACTACCCTAATTAGACCATTAACTAAGCCTTAATGCATGTTAATGCTAGGGAAAACGAAAATAGCTTTCAATTAGGTGTTAATGATCATTCAAAGACCATAATTGGTACTTTCCAAGCCCCACTAGGCTGCCTTCTTGCAACTAGGGTTTTCTCTACCCTTTCATATTCATGTCAAGATAAAATTTGGCAAAAAGAGAGTTTGATTCGTTCTTAGCAAGGTTTGAACCCACAACCATATAATCACAAAGAAATTACACAACCAATTCAACCAATTCAAGTTTCATAATAATTCTTATAATTTTAGGATTACATTATCACTAAGCACATTCAAACATAACATTAAAATAATACACATATTAAAATATCACACAATTAAGTACTCTCAACCACTTGAGCTAGTACTTTTCCACGTCATCACAATCTATATTAAATTCCATAAAGTCTCCTACTACCCGCATTTATTAAATAATTTAAATTTATCAGGTCTTACAACTGTCGCCAAGCGAGGCGAGCAAGTTGACTCGAATTTTATGTTTTTATGAGTTCTGGACTGTTCTAATCGGCAAAAAAGGTTTATTAAGGTCTTAATGAATTGTAAATTATTTCTACGTGGCAAATTGTGTGGCAATTTGATGGTAATTGGGTGAAAACGTGATGTTATGTGTATTAGGTTTAGAATGATTGAGAATTTTGAGGATGAGAGAATAATTACAGTGTGAATTGTGTGGAGAAATTGGTTGTTGGTTGCTAAATCAATTATGTGCAATGTGAGAGACATAATAGGCTACGAAAATTTGGAGATAAAATCAGGAATGAATGTATTTTTAGGAGCCTTCGCAGGTACAAGAATTGCTAGAAATTTCCAAAATTCCCTAATCGCAGGTGTAGGACCCTTCACCAAACGCATCTTTGGACAAGCAGTGAGTTGGGAGTTTTGTGTGAAGTCAATTTTTTATTATGAAAAAGTAGAGTTGTAATATGCTGGCTATGGTATTAGGATGAATAAGTAATACATGGAGTGAGATTAAGGAGAATTCTAAATTATGAGTTGGTGTTGCAAGATAGGAATATAATGATAGTGCAGTAGAGGCAATTAAACTAAAATCTTGTGGAATGATGAGGCATAATATAATTTAGGAGTTGTGGCTGTGAGATGGAGTTGCCTAAGGTGAATATGTGTTATAATTCTAAACTAAAATATAATGGTTATGTTACTTGTATTTGAGTGAATATGGATGTAATAATTGGGTATATGATGGGTTAAAAGTACTATGAGTTGATTGTGGCATATCATGGATGAGCAAGGTTAATCTTAAGAAAATTTAATAATGGGCATATTAGGATTGGTGACTCTATATGGAAATAGGAATATTGGTAACAAGTTGGGAAGTGTGGAAATAAAGAATGGATGATAAGTTGTAAGTAACTTAGTAAAGGTTATTGTGAATTTGATATCTAAATTAAGGATACAATTTCTACTGTTGTGCCAAAACTAGTATTGCATGAGTACTGGTGTAGCGCTTGGCGGTGGTGGTTGACCCGCCAAATGATAGTTACCATTCCAGAGAACTACTGGGACGTGTGACACATGACAGTGAGGATGCTCCCACCAGGCGATGTCTGCAAGGTCAGAAGCTTTAGGGGCGCTTGGCGCATGACGGCAGATGTGTCCCACCAGGCGATCTGGAACTAAGTTTCGCCTGGTGGCTTTGAAGCAGCGCCAGGCGATAATGCAATGGCAGAATGGTTTTTTGCTTTGGATGTGTGTGGTCTACAATGCTTTAGTGATACCTTAAAGAGCATCTTGCTGGAGTGTTCCTTGAGTTGTGGCTCGAAATGGTATCCCTTGATTTGTGGCTCGAGATAGAGGGTAAATACGTGGTATTCCTTAAGTTGTGGCTCGGAATAACATCTCTTGAGTTGTGGCTCGGGATGGCGAATGAACACGAGGAATCCTTGATTTATGGCTCGGATTGGCGAGTGTTGCCGGTGTGAGTGTGCGAGTTATGGCTTGTAAGGATGGGTCCTAAAAGATTACCCTCATCAGTATTTAACAGACGAGTTTGGTAGTTTTGGAACATTACAAACTATGTTTCGTATTGGGAACTCCACCTGGCGTTACGGAGTGTGGTCCGTAGTAGGTTTCCCATAGGTGTTCTACAAGTTGTGGCTTGTAGGTGTGGTAGCAAGGCATCTTGAAGTATACATTTGAAGACGTAGAGCATGGATAACATGGTGGTGACCATGTGGCATGGAATCAAAGGATAAGAGTTCCTCTGACGTGTGTGTGCATATATTTGGACTTTATATATATATATATATATATATATATATATATATATATATATATATATATATATATATATATATATATATATATATATATATATATGTATATGTATATATATATATATATATGTATATATATGTATATACATATATATATATATATATGTATATACATATATATA
>Ga0214545_1013434_pt1 | contig 10144 bp, 5 predicted proteins | sample CNSS4metaG_FD_160064 | JGI IMG/M metagenome (GOLD analysis project Ga0214545, IMG submission 160064) | Root nodule microbial communities from cowpea collected in UCLA plant growth center, Los Angeles, California, USA - CNSS4 | ecosystem: Host-associated > Plants > Roots > Nodule | place: USA...
AACAATAAAAAAATGGGTATGGGTATGGGTATAAGAAAATACCCGTTACCCGGTGGGGATGAGGATGGGTCAAAAGTTGTATACCCGTTGGGTTTGGGGATGGGGATGGGGATGAATTTTTATTATGGGGATGGGGATGGGATCATGATACTCGTACCCGCCCCGCCCCGTTGCCATCCCTAGCTGAGACCATGGTTGACAATATACTTCATCACTGTGAGTTTTCTTCTGTCTTTTTTTTTTTCTCAGTCTCATGATGGAAAAGTTATTGCCCTCTTTGTCTTTGTAATATTTCTTTCTTTCATGAAATATTAGTAAGACTTGTCCATCGTCACTTGGAAGTTGAAAACATGATATTTTTTACTTTTACCAAATCATACACACATCACAATGAATAAATAAATAACAATGGCTTGCTTCAGAGTTTCTTGCATATTAAACCAGTCAACAAGTTAGTTAAAGTTCAACTAATTGAGTTGGCCTAATTTTTATACAGACATATTAACAGAGTTTTGAGTCCTCGTGAAGAAGTTAAACAATTCATTTGTATCATGAGCAATGGTATAGTATCAAAATCCCAAAAAAAAATGAAAACCCTTTTCTTTGTGAAAAGAAAACTTATTCTAAGCACTAATGAGTTTGTATCATGCTATTTGGTGTTTACATTATTCTAGACATAAAACTTCTGAAGTTTTTCCTCTAAGTAAGAAGGAAATACTTAATTAAGAGGCTCACATAAGATGGGAGCTAATTCAACCTAGACCTTGGTTATTCACTTATGATGAGACCCACTTAAGTGTTTGAGATCCTGTCCTAACTTAACTCTAATCTATTTTGTGTGGCAGTAAGAGTTAGTTCAAAACCAGCTGATGCTGCAATTGCTAAACTTATTCAAGGAACAAAGGTACTTGCATCAGGAGGGCCTGAAAAGCTATTTCAGCAAACATTTGGGGTTTTCCCAGGAGAGAAACTCTTACAGCCATATGCTTGCTACCTATCCACAGACTCCAGGCCTGTAATTGGAACACTTTATATATCAACTAAAAGATTAGCCTTTTGCAGTGACCATCCACTGTGCCATCATCCATTCTCCCTGCAGCAGCACCATCAATGCATTTATTATAAGGTTCTTGTTTTCCTCTTTCCCTTGTCGTCATTTCAAGCAATTCACTTGAATTAGGTTTTTGAAGGATTGATGTTCACACACCATTCATTATGTTACAAAAAAACAGACCCCATTTAAACTAAACCAGAAGATTCATACCAATTTCTTTAGAAACTTTGTGGTAAGGAGTAGTGATTTTTTTTTTTTTTGCTGGGGGAATATGCAGATGATAGTGAATCTGGATCAGTTGAGCAAAGTTTGTTCTCTCACAAATGGAGTGAATCCATCAGAAAAACGCATGCAGGTTATCACAACGGATGGCTATGAGTTCAATTTTATGGGATTTTTGTCATATGACAAGGCTCTCAAGACAGTAAACGAGGCTCTAAAGCATAAGGCAACCACCATCCCTGTGTTCATGCAGTAACACTCACCTATGTGTTTAAAGTTACTCTTGGATTTGCATGTACCTTTAAGAAAAGGCTCATAACAGAACTTAACACTATGAGCAAACTCTTCTGTGCACGCTTCCCCATGTTAAACCCAAAAAATAAACCTAAAAAATAATGTATGTTCTACTTTTTCACTATGTTCTTTATTTAAGAAAACTATGTTCCAATTGATTTGAAAACCTACTTTGTTAAAAGTAATGAGTAACACCCTCATTATCTTGAACGCACACAAATTGAATATATTCTTCTCTCGACATCAATGTTTCAGTACTCAGTAAAATCATCCGATTTTTTTAATTTTTATTTAGGTGTGTTTATGAAATTGTTATATTTTACTTTGCTTTTAAAATACCGTTTTTTATATGCATTCTTTTTTGCAAATAAAAAAACTTATCTGATGTCATATAACTTATTAAAAACATCCTTCTTAACGAAGTTAAAAAACATAAGCCAAAGCAACTTAGAGTTTATATAGATCAGCAAAACAACAAAATTTTCAGAAACATAGTGTGCATGTTGCAAAATAGTATATAAAAATAATATTCCCTTCTATTTCAAAATGTTATTAGGAAGCTTTGGATTGAAGACTTCTTCAGTTCCAAATAAGTTAATTTTAATAAATGTTAAAACGTAGGTCAAGTAAAATTTGAGCAGACAACGCGTAAAAAATTCTAAATTAATTAATTAAGTAATTTACCAAAATTATGCAGCTGGAAGGAATACTAATGTTAGTTTATCAAATCAATTATAAATACATTAGAATGTCAAATCACAACTTCATCTAGTTAAGCCGATACAGAAATGTGCAAATGCTCAGACTTTTGATCATATCATAGCAGCATAAGACAAAGAAAGGACTAACCTACACCCTTCATTTGGAAAAGAGCTTGAAATAGCTCCAATACAATAAACAAATAGCAACACTTGAGCTATTGAGCTTATGCTACTAGATTAGGGTCTTTTGCAGCATTGTTTTGAAAAAATGTGTCAAACTGCAAGCTCCTAGCTACTTCAAAGAAATGTGCAACAGCTTCTTCAGGTGTGCCAACAAGAACACCATGCCCTAGATTAAGGATGTGCCGTCTGGGCCCCGCACACCTCACAACCCTGACAAATAATTGTCAAATTAAGAAGTCAAGATAATTATTGATACACAACTGACATCAACCTCACTCACAAAGTCTAATTTGAATTATTTCATTATTGAGACTAAGATCAATAACATAGCTATATAAAAAGTGTTTTTTCTCTGCTTCTTTGTTGTTAGTTGCTGCCGTTATCTGTTTAATTATTTTCAAATCCATCACGGCTAATTAACCAGATGTCGGGGGAAGTTCAATTCCACATCTTAGACACCAGATCATGAACAGAAAATATGCAACCTAGACATTTGCTTGTAACAAAATGGACTAAAGTGAATGACTACATGTAAACTTAAAGCTACAATGAATGATGCTTCTATGGGCAAGTAATGGTTATGTTAAGTCTAGTTATATTATATATAAACGTATGGAATTACTTCATGAATACCAAAGCACCGGGAAATTATGTCACACCAACCTCTGAATTTCTTCAGTCAGGGCAGCAAGAGGGGAGAATAAGTAGGCAGGGTCCACATTTCCCTGCACACCAATCCCACTACCCAATCTTCTTCTCCCATCTGCCATATCCACTGTCCAGTCTAGCCCTATAACATCAACTCCAGTGTCTTTCATACGCTCCAGAAGGCCACCATTTCCATTTATATAAAGAACAATTGGTACCTCAGGGCATTTTTTCTTGACCAAATGTACAATCTGGACATTCAGAAAGCAGTACATGACAAAAAGCCAAAAACTGGAGAAAGGTAAGATAGTGTCCAACCTTAAGTTTGTGTATTGTGAAAAGATACCGACAGCAATAGTAATCTCAATAATATATTAAAAGGAGCAAGTGAAGTTGCCTCATCTGATTTGGATTCCCTCCTCCCCAGAAAGTCAAGAGCCACAATATTGAAATCCATTGAACTTATTCTCATACACGTTACAGATATTTTCTTTTTGGCCCAGAAAAATTACATTTAAGAGGTTTAAATCTGGTCATATTTCTACCAAGCAAACCAAATAATAAAAATCAAGGAGGCTTAGAGCAGTGTAGCTTTAGTCTACCACAAAATCTGCTTATTGTTGCAAACCTCAGAAAGCTACATACTGTTTTCCTTTCTCCAACTAAAGAACTAAGTTAAAGTCAAAGCTGTTATAAGTTAAAACCAAAAGTGGAAGCTTAATATAACAAGAATCCCAAATTGAAAAGTGTAAAAATTAAAATGAAATTTCATCATCCAAGAAAGAAATGAGGATATTTTTCCCACTTACCTCTTTAATATAGGGCTTTGACCACCGTTCCCACATATCAGGTGGTAGTTGTCCACCCCATGAGTCAAATATTTGTATGCAGTGAGCCCCAGATTCCACTTGGAAAATAACATAATCAGCTATTGCCTGCGTCAAATGAGAAAGCAAAGTCTTCAATACATGTGGAGCAGTGTGGCACATGCTCTTAATGGTTGTATATGTGCGTGTTGTACCCCCTTCCACAATGTATGTTGCTATTGTCCAAGGAGCTCCCACAAAACCCAAAACAGCAGCATGACCACCAACCTGAACAAAATATAACCAGTAAGGCAAACACGTGATTGGCAGAATGGCCATGACATGATTGATGTGGCAATATAAATTTTACCTCTTGGCGCAGTATCTTAAGTGATTCCCCAACAAATCTAAGCTTGTCAAGGTCAATTGGATGCAAAGTTTTTAATCCCTCTTCAGAACGAATGGGGGAATGTATAACAGGTCCCCTTATGTCTTCTATGTCAAAATCAACTCCAAATGCAGGAAGTGGTGTAAGAATGTCCGAGAAGATAATGACTCCATCAGGCCTGAAAGCTTTCCAAGGCTGCAAAGAAATTTCCACAATGAGGTCAGTTGTCTCTGACCTCTCTCTGAAGGATGGATATTTCTCAGCAAGCTTTTTGTAAACAGCCATGTACCTTCCTGCCTGTCGCATCATCCATGCTGGAGGACGACCAACAGGGTCTCCCCGGGCAGCCTTAACCAATAGTGGATCTACATAAAATAGAAAAGAAAAATCATCCAAACCAATTTCTGCATGTTTGCAGGAACGTGTCTATCATGAGACACAAAAAATCAAAGCCTGAAGAGAAGCTCATGACACTCTCTTAACAGGATTGTTTGAATGATACAAGTTCCTCCTCCCTTTTGAAGAATTTGCAAATTCGTGAAACTAAGTTACACAGCTTCTAGGAACAGACAAGGTTATAAAAAACAGTTTGCAAACTCAATTTTGATTGCAATAGGCTTTTGGGGTATCTGCGACTACAACTGAAGCCACATCAGCTTCATTTATCCCCGATTTTCAACAATATCAAGGATAGACAAAAAAACCACTACCCGAACAGGCTATCATAATTTAAAACCTTAGCCACAAAAGTGTATTCTTCAAAAAAGAAAGACATTTATTTTCTTTTCCTCTTTATTTCTTCAGTCAAATTCTACAATCCCACTAATAATTCATTTGATATCGGAAATACCCTTTGCTAGCACCACACAGTGAGAAGTGTTGGAATATTGCAGAGTATCATATATAGATAAAGCAACAACATTTCCCCCTAACAACCGCCCCCAAATACTCCAACTGAAATTGAGAACAATTAAGAAAAAAGAGAAGAACCCAGTTCCTGATTTGAGTTGAAAATACAAAGGGAATGAAGAAACGAAAGGTACCAGAGGAAGAGGAGGCGGCAGAGCAAGTGGGAGAAAACTTGGAGTTTGGGGGTTTGAAAGGAGGCGAAACCACGTTGAAGGCATTGGATTGTGAAAAAAAGGAGGAATATTTCCACCCAAGAACACTGCTTCAAACGAGAAATTCACTAGTTAAATTGAATGTGATGAAAAAAGGCGCGTGTGAGAGATATGGGAAAAACCTGTTAACGGAAGTAGCCATTGGTAGAGGGGAAAGACGAGTCCCTTGTTAATTGTTTTGCTGAGTTTGGCTTCCTTATCTTTCAGCTTCTCTTCTTCTTCTCCGGTAGGGACACACACCAGAGTGAGAGCCACGCGCCAACTCACAATTTGTTCTATATATCACGTATGCATTGTAAGGTTTACAGACGTTGAAATAAAAAAGTTATCTTTCGTGTATAACAAATTCATTAGTTTTTTAGTTCAACCAAATGTGGTGACAAGAAAAGACTCTATTCCCTTTTTTTTACTAAAGTAAAAATCGTGATTATCTTATAAGACGTAATTATAATGTTTGTATTAATTATTTTAAAAAAATATTAATTATAAGAAAATTAATGTCTTATATTTTATAGAGTTCTAATTTGCTTTTCATGAAAAATAATATGGAAAATTTATTTGGAGTATTATTCAAATATATATATATATATATATATATATATATATATATATATATATATATATATATATATATATATAATATATAATTATTTTGTGTTCACATTTTAAAATATCAATTTTACCCTTTAAAATATAATTATTTATTAAATTTTTAAAAATTAACAGTTACTTTTACAAATTTTATTTTTATTTATCAACAATTATTCTCATTTTTTATATATTTTACTTTATTTTTAATAAATATAATTTTATTTTATATATTAATTTAATAACATTGTATTAATATAAAATTATACATATTTAAAAAATGTGTGCGCGACGCTACAATTAATAATGAATTTTTATTTTATAGTCTTATTTTGGTGAAACTTTCTTTACCTCATTCGACATTATATATTCATATTAATTAACCAAATTTTTTAATTATCTAAACAAATTACCCATAAAATACTATTAAGGACGATATAAAGGAAATTATAAAAGGTTTAGTATTAAATTAATTAACTTGTATAAGTTATTATAACAATAAATATTAAATAAAAATACTAAAGTATTAAAATAAATATATTTTAATATAAAATATATGAAAAAAAAATGCCAGGTAAACAAGATTGGTATATGAAATTCTTGAACACAAAAGAATAAAAAATGATTTGATAAATAAAAATAATAATAATAACTTTTATTCAAACGAATTGAGGAATGACCTAAATTTTGAAATATGTCTTAAAGTTTATATGTTTTATTATATAAATAATTTTAACTTTAATCAATTATTATTCTTCTTATTATTATTATTATTATTATTATTATTATTATTATTATTATTATTATAATATACAATGACAAATTTCAATAAATTTTGACATATTCTAAATATTGATCTTAACTTTTATTTGGTAATTATTTATCAATGTAGCAAATAATTTTGTGATGGTTAAAACTGTAAGGCTTACTTATTTTTCTACCTCAACGTTTAAGGGTCTGTTCTAATTTTTTGGGTCTAAGGTTGATCCATAGGGTGCCCAAAACCCCTAAACAGTCCTAACACTCTCATTCTGCACTCACTTGCAAAAACAGCCACTTACTCTTTCCTCTTCTCTCAACAGAAGTTTTGTTAGGGTTTGAGTAAGCTCTCCCTTTTTCATCTTCATTGAATGCTTCCTTTGGGTAAGTTAGACTCTACTTTTCTCTTCTTTTCCGTTCCTATTGTTCGGTTTCAGTTTCAGGCCATTCTTATAGGCTCATTCTTGCTCCTATGTTCGTGCTTTGCAGTTGCTGAGTTAGTTCTTGGAGCTGAGGTGTCTCTACTATCGTATCTAAAACCCCCTCAAGTTCAGCTCTACCAAAAAGGTAAGGGAAGCTAGGGTTCTGTTTGTTCTTCGATTTTCTGCTTACTTTGGTCTTGTTTCATGATTTTGTAGCTTATTTGATGTTGTGATTGCTTAAGAACTTCTTAAACATCGTTTGGTTGTGAATACCTGGTTGTTGCCCAAGCGAGCGAGCGAGTCTTGCCTAAGCGAGAGTACTAGAAGTGCTCCTTGGAACTTGCGCGAGCTGTCACTCAGGTGACGAGCTCCTATTTTGAGCGAGAGTCCATCTCGCTCAAGCGAGGAGGTCTCGTCTAAGCAAGCGAGCGCGAGAGCCACTGTTCCCACTTTTCGAGCTCTCGCTTAAGCGAAAGGAGCTCGCTTAAGTGAGAGGACCCTCTCACCTGAGCGAGACCTTCTAGCCTGAGCGAGAACTAGCAAGAATGTGCTCAGGTGTTGTTTTCTCCTCTGTTCTTGGTTGATGGTCACATGTTTGATTGATTTACTATGTTAAAGCGTGGATTGGGTGATTATACGTTTATTAAATGGTTCTTGGGCTGGAGTTAATGAGTTTGGCATGATCTTTCGTATGAAATATGATTGGATGGTTGGTTTTATATATTGGCATGAGATTTATATGCATGATAACTTTATGCTTGGTTGGTGAGTCATGATTTTGGTATGGTTTAGGACGTAATTCCATGAATCTCTAGGTGAGATCTCATGGTGGTGCCTCATTGGTTAGGATGTAATTCCACGATGGTATCATGGTGGTACCTCATGATCAGAACTTATTTCCATGACCCTTGTTAGTGGGAGCTCATGGTGGTGCCTCATTGTTAGGACGTAATTCCACGAAGGTTTGGTGGGGATGCCTCATTATATAATCTAGTAAAGATTCAAGTAAGGATTGCATCCTGACACTCTAAAGAGTCAGTTAGTCTCACATAGAGCGTACTGACTCAAGTGGTGAGAGTAGCACGAGGTCTTAGTCTTTGGCAGGATAATGACCTTAGATGTTTGAAGGCTAACCTTGTGCGTGATAGGGTGAAACCCATTGGCAATTGGCTTTACAGAGCAGTATAGGCCACCACAAGTGCAAGCATCCAATGAATCTGACTGATTATATGTATCCGGATAATTAAGTCTTAGTGTCTTGTTTGTTGGTCATCACATGCTTGGTTAATGTATGCATCTTTGGCTATAAAATTGTATGCAATTGTATGATAAACCATTTTTCCACTCTAGCTTACCCTTTTCGTTTGCTTGTGTGTTTGTTTGTGGTTTTCCCCTTTTGCAATGATCATCAATTTATTGGTGTGAGCAGATGTGGGAACTCCTCGTGGTCATCAGAATAATGGAAATTCTGCTACATAGCTATTCTTGGGCTGGACTCCCTACTCCGAGTATTCTTAAAGACTGAGGCCTATGTACTACCATGTATGTTGGGAATACTGTTAAACCTTTAGTTTGTTTGTTAATGGTATCGTGGCATACCTTAATATTTTCCTTCTAAGTATTCTTGGATAACTGTAAGAAGTAACATTATACTCCGTAACTCTTCTCTTAATATTATTTTGTGTGATGTTTTATTTAATTATATTATTATTTAAATGGGACGTTACAATTTTGTATTATAATTTTAGAATTTATGTGGATATAACAGATATAGAAAGCTAAGCATTTTTATGACGCTTGTGTAATCTTTATAGAAATTTCATTTTCTTATAAAATTCTAAAATATACGTCATAGTAAAAACATTAAAATGTTATATTATTGCATTAAAACATGTCATACTATTTGTTACATTCATTTTCCTACACCCTTTCAAATAAAATCTTGAAGATAGAGTGCACAAACATTAATAAACTCAACTAAAATTTAATATGTTCAATTTTGTTATGAAATAAAGTGAATAATAGAGAGAATAAATATTAGATAATAGAGAAGAGAAGAAACAATAGAGAGAATAGAGAATAGGGAGCAACTCATTTGTGTATTATTATTGATAGGAAGAGTCCTATTTATAGATACAATATGTAATCCATAAAGGAAACAAATCAACTTAGTTAATACAAATATTTACCATAAAGAGTAAAGAATCATATGAGTAAATGTATCAAATCAATGGACAATCATTAATTCATAACACTCCCCCTTGAGTGTCCATTGATAAAAGAATGTGCCTCGTTAAAACCTTACTAGGAAAAACCCTTTGGGATAAAAAAAACCTAGTGAAGGAAAAAGAGTACAACATTCTGTATTCTGTAATACAATATTATTCATCACATATTCTATTTCTCTCCCTCATGTAAACTTACATCATTAAGGTGACAGAGTCCGAACTTGTGAATCATTTGCTCAAAAGTTCTCCTTGACAAAAACTTCATAAATGACCTGCCATATTTTCACATGAATGAATTTTTGGATATCTATATCATCCTTTCAATTGAACAATACACTATTGTCTTTATATATGGTTGTTGATTCCATCTTTCTCGGGGATAGTCACAAGTTTCTTGCACATGTTGAATTATAAACCTTAACCAAACATATTCACAACTTTCCTCGTAATTTTGTATGATTAGACGATGTTGCTACTATGGTTTGTTTCATATACCTTCATGAAACCATTGTGCTACCACATGTGAACAAACATCTTGTTTGTGATCAACCATTGTGACATTGTAAGAATATGTAAAATAACATGCATATCTATAACCCATTGGTCTGAATCTGAATCATTTGAATGGAATAAGCTCATATTCGTAGTACCCTTAAAGTAACGAAGTATATGTTTTACTCCAAACCATTTTCTTCTTGTAGTTGAAGAACTATATCTTGCTTAACAAATT
>Ga0214545_1013439_pt1 | contig 10138 bp, 6 predicted proteins | sample CNSS4metaG_FD_160064 | JGI IMG/M metagenome (GOLD analysis project Ga0214545, IMG submission 160064) | Root nodule microbial communities from cowpea collected in UCLA plant growth center, Los Angeles, California, USA - CNSS4 | ecosystem: Host-associated > Plants > Roots > Nodule | place: USA...
AATCACTCACAAACTTTAACAAAGTTTACTCTAAAACCACCCTCTTTCACCTTTAATCTATTTAAAGTGAACAACACAAAATTCACACTCTAATCCACTTGAATTGATCATCTCCCTCTCCTTCCAATCAACCTTGACGGAGAGAGGGGAAGGAAGATGGAAATTCCACTATTTTTCAATCATCTTTATTATGCAATGATTTGAGGGTGATATCAAGATTACAATTATATCCGCAATTCATTTTTCAGCTTAATTATGAAAATGATATAAAAATTTGGCTTTTGAAATTATTTTTGCAAAAATAATTCATAACGAAAATTTGAAAATTGTTATAAAATAAAATTTATAAAGTAATTATTAATTTTAAAATTTTTTATTACATTATTTTATAAATATTGTTTTAATGAAATATGTTATTTTTATTTTTGCATATTAATATTTTTTCTACAACAAATCAAATTATATAATGATAATTTCTAATCATATTTAAAATAAAGAACAATTTGGTAATCTTGTTTTTCCTTGATTTAAATATAATTTCTAATCTATCAGATCAATCAAATCGCTCACAAAGCTTAACAAACTTTACTCTAAATCCACCCTCTTTAACCTTTAATCCAGTTAAAGTAATAACACAAACTTCACACTCTCATCCACTTGAATTCATCATCCCCTCTCCCTCCAATGAACATCGGCAGTGAGTGATGGGAAGGAAGATGAAAATTTCCCGATTTTTGAGTCATATATGTTATGCAATGATTTGAGGGTGATATCAAGATAACAATTATATCCGCAATTCATTTTTAAGCTTTATTATGAATATGGTATAAAAATTTGGCTTTCGAAATTATTTTTACAATAATAATTCATAACCAAAATTTTAAAATTGTTATAAAATAAAATTTAAAAAGTAGTTATTAATTTTAAATTTTTTTTATTACATTATTTTATAAATATTGTTTTAATTAAATATGTTATTTTCATTTGTGCATATTCATATTTTTTCTACAACAAATCAAATTATATAATGATATTTTCTAATCATATTTAAAATAAAGTACAATTTGGTAATCTTGTTTTTCCTTGATTTAAATATAATTTCTAATCTATCAGATCCATCAAATCACTCACAAACCTTAACAAACTTTACTCTAAATCCACCCTCTTTCACCTTTAATCCAGTTAAAGTAACAACACAAACTTCACACTCTAATCCACTTCAATTCATCATCTAGATGAAAATTCCTCGAATTTTGAGTCATATCTGTTATGCAATGATTTGAAGGTGGTATTAAGATTACAATTATATCTGCAATTCATTTTTAAGCTTAATTATGAAAATGATATAAAAATCTGGCTTTTGAAATTATTTTTACAATAATAATTTATAGCGAAAATTTTAAAATTGTTATAAAATAAAATTTAAAAAGTAATTTTTAATTTTAAAATTTTTTATTACATTATTTTATAAATATTGTTTTAATAAAATATGTTATTTTTATTTGTGCATATTAATATTTTTTATACAACAAATCCAATTTTATAATGATAATTTCTAATCATATTTAAAATAAAAAACAATTTGGTAATCTTGTTTTTCCTTGATTTAAATTTAATTTCTAATCTATCACATCCATCAAATCACTCAGAAACTTTAACAAACTTTACTCTAAATCCTCCCTCTTTCACCTTTAATCCACTTAAAGTAACAACACAAACTTCACACTCTAATCCACTTGAATTCATCATCCCCTCTCCCTCCAATCAACCTCGGCAGTGAGTGATGGGAAAGAAGATGGAAATTCCTCGATTTTTGAGTCATATCTGTTATGCAATGATTTGAGGGTGATATCAAGATTACAATTATATCCGCAATTCATTTTTCAGCTTAATTATGAAAATGATATAAAAACTTGGCTTTTGAAATTATTTTTACAAAAATAATTCATAACGAAAATTTGAAAATTGTTATAAAATAAAATTTAAAAAGTAATTATTAATTTTAAAATTTTTTATTACATTATTTTATAAATATTGTTTTAATGAAATATGTTATTTTTATTTGTGCATATTAATATTTTTTCTACAACAAATCAAATTATATAATGATAATTTCTAATCATATTTAAAATAAAGAACAATTTGGTAATCTTGTTTTTCCTTGATTTAAATATAATTTCGAATCTATGAGATCAATCAAATCACTCACAAAGCTTAACAAACTTTACTCTAAATCCACCCTCTTTAACCTTTAATCCAGTTAAAGTAACAACACAAACTTCAACTCTCATCCACTTGAATTCATCATCCCCTCTCCCTCCAATGAACATCGGTAGTGAGTGATGGGAAGGAAGATGAAAATTTCACGATTTTTAAGTCATATATGTTATGCAATGATTTGAGGGTGATATCAAGATAACAATTATATTCGCAATTCATTTTTAAGCTTAATTATGAATATGGTATAAAAATTTGGCTTTTGAAATTATTTTTACAATAATAATTCATAACGAAAATTTTAAAATTGTTATAAAATAAAATCTAAAAAGTAATTATTAATTTTAAATTTTTTTTATTACATTATCTTATAAATATTGTTTTAATGAAATATGTTATTTTCATTTGTGCATATTAATATTTTTTCTACATTAAATCAAATTATATAAAGATAATTTCTAACCATATTTAAAATAAAGGACAAATTGGTAATCTTGTTTTTCCTTGATTTAAATATAATTTTTAATCTATCATATCCATCAAATGACTCACAAACCTTAACAAACCTTACTCTAAATCCACCCTCTTTGACCTTTAATCCACTTAAGGTAACAACACAAACTTCACACTCTAATCCACTTGAATTCATCATCCCTCTCCCCCTAATCAACTTCGACAGTGAGTGATGGGAAGGAAGATGGAAATTCCTCGATTTTTGAGTCATATCTGTTATGCAATGATTTGAGGGTGATATCAAGATTACAATTATATCCGCAATTTATTTTTCATTTTAATTATGAAAATGATATAAAAATTTGGCTTTTGAAATTATTTTTACAATAATAATTCATAACTAAAATTTTAAAATTGTTATAAAATAAGATCTAAAAAGTAATTATTAATTTTAAATTTTTTTTATTATATTATTTTATAAATATTGTTTTAAATATGTTATTTTCATTTGTGCATATTAATATTTTTTCTACAACATATCAAATTATATAATGATAATTTCTAATTATATTTAAAATAAAGGACAATTTGGTAATCTTCTTTTTCCCCTATTTAAATATAATTTCTAATCTATCATATCCATCAAATCACTCACAAACCTTATCAAACTTTACTCTAAATCCACCCTCTTTCACCTTTAATCCAGTTAAAGTAACAACACAAACCTCACACTCTAATCCACTTGAATTCATCATCTTGATGAAAATTCCTCGATTTTTGAGTCATATCTGTTATGCAATGATTTGAGGGTGATATCAAGATTACAATTATATCCGCAATTCATTTTTAAGCTTAATTATGAAAATGATATAAAAATTTGGCTTTTGAAATTATTTTTACGATAATAATTCATAACGAAAATTTTAAAATTGTTATAAATTAAGATTTAAAAAGTAATTATTAATTTTAAATTTTTATTACATTATTTTATAAATATTGTTTTAATGAAATATGTTATTTTCATTTGTGCATATTAATATTTTTTCTACAACATATCAAATTATATAATGATAACTTCTAACATATTTAAAATAAAGGACAAATTGGTAATCTTGTTTTTCCTTGATTTAAATATAATTTCTAATATATCAGATCCATCAAATCACACACAAACCTTGACAAACTTTACTCTAAATCCACCATCTTTCACCTTTGATCCAGTTAAAGTAACAACACAAACTTCACACTCTAATTGACTTGAATTCATCATCTAGATGAAAACTCCTCGATGTTTAGAGTTATATCTGTTATGCAATGATTTGAGGGTGATATCAAGATTACAATTATATCCGCAATTCATTTTTAAGCTTAATTATGAAAATGATATAAAAATTTGGCTTTTGAAATTATTTTTACGATAATAATTCATAACGAAAATTTTAAAATTGTTATAAATTAAGATTTAAAAAGTAATTATTAATTTTAAATTTTTATTACATTATTTTATAAATATTGTTTTAATGAAATATGTTATTTTCATTTGTGCATATTAATATTTTTTCTACAACATATCAAATTATATAATGATAACTTCTAACATATTTAAAATAAAGGACAAATTGGTAATCTTGTTTTTCCTTGATTTAAATATAATTTCTAATATATCAGATCCATCAAATCACACACAAACCTTGACAAACTTTACTCTAAATCCACCATCTTTCACCTTTGATCCAGTTAAAGTAACAACACAAACTTCACACTCTAATTGACTTGAATTCATCATCTAGATGAAAACTCCTCGATGTTTAGAGTTATATCTGTTATGCAATGATTTGAGGGTGATATCAAGATTACAATTATATCCGCAATTCATTTTTAAGCTTAATTATGAAAATGATATAAAAATTTGGCTTTTGAAATTATTTTCACAATAATAATTCATAACGAAAATTTTAAAATTGTTATAAAATAAAAGTTAAAAAGTAATTATTAATTTCAATTTTTTTTTATTATATTATTTTATAAATATTGTTTTAATGAAATATGTTATTTTCAGTTGTGCATATTAATATTTTTTCTACAACAAATCAAATTATATAATGATAACTTCTAACATATTTAAAATAAAGGACAAATTGGTAATCTTGTTTTTCCTTGATTTAAATATAATTTCTAATCTATCAGATCCATCAAATCACACACAAACCTTGACAAACTTTACTCTAAATCCACCATCTTTCACCTATAATCCGCTTAAAGTAACAACACAAACTTCACACTCTAATCCACTTGAATTCATCATCCTCTCTCCCTCCAATGAACCTCGGCAGTGAGTGATGGGAAGGAAGATGGAAATTCCTCGATTTTTGAGCCATATCTATTATGCAATGATTTGAGGGTGATATCAAGATTACAATTATATCCGCAATTATTTTTCATCTTAATTATGAAAATGATATAAAAATTTGGGTTTTGAAATTATTTTTACAATAATAATTCATAACGAAAATTTTAAAATTGTTATAAAATAAGATTTAAAAAGTAATTATTAATTTTAAAATTTTTTATCAAATTATTTTATAAATATTGTTTTAATGTAATATGTTATTTTCTACAATAAATCGAATTATATAATGATAATTTCTAATCATATTTAAAATAAAGGACAATTTGGTATTCTTGTTTTTCCTTGATTTAAATATAATTTCTAATCTATCACATCCATCAAATCACTCACAAACTTTATCAAACTTTATTCTAAATCCAGTCTCTTTTACCTTTAATCCCCTTAAAGTGAAAAAGACAAGCTTCACACTCTAATCCACTTAAATTCATCATCTCCCTCTCCTTCCCATCAACTTTGACAGAGAGAGAGGTGAAGGAAGGTGAAAATTCCTCTATTTTGCAATCATATCTGTTATGCAAGGGTTTGAAGGTGATATCAAGATTACAATTATGTCCGCAACTTATTTTTCAGCTTAATTATAAAAATCATGAAAAAATATGGCTGTTGAAATTATTTTTATAAAAATAATTAATAACGAAAATTTCAAAATTGTTATAAAATAAGGATTAAAAAGTAATTATTAATTATAATATTCTTTATTACATTATTTTATAAATATTTTTGTAATAAACTATTTTATATTCATTTATACATATTAATAATTTTTCTACACAAATCAAACTTATATAATGATAATTTTTAATAATTTTTAAAATAAAGGACAATTAGGTAATCTTGTTTTTCCTTTTAACATATCACATCCATCAAATCACTCACAAACTTTCACAAACTTTACTCTAAATCAACCCTCTTTGACCTTTAATCTAATTAAAGTAACAACACAAACTTCACACTCTAATCCACTTGAATTCATCATCCCCTCTCCCTCTAATGAACATCGGTAGTGAGTGATGGGAAGCAAGATGAAAATTCCTCGATTTTTGAGTCATATCTGTTATGCAATGATTTGAGGGTGATATCAAGATTACAATTATATCCGCAATTCATATTTAAGCTTAATTATGAAAATGATATAAAAATTTGGCTTTTGAAATTATTTTTACAATAATAATTCATAACGAAAATTTTAAAATTGTCATAAAATAAAATTTAAAAAAGTAATTATTAATTTATAAATTTTTTTTATTACATTATTTTATAAATATTATTTCAATTAAATATGTTATTTTCATTTGTGCATATTAATATTTTTTCTACAACAAATCAAATTATATAATGATAACTTCTAATCATATTTAAAATAAAGCACAATTTGGTAATCTTGTTTTTCCTTGATTTAAATATAATTTCTAATCTATCAGATCCATCAAATCACTCACAAACCTTAACAAACTTTACTCTAAATCCAACCTCTTTCACCTTTAATCCCCTTAAAGTGAAAAAGACAGGCTTCACACTCTAATCCACTTGAATTCATCATCTCCCTCTCCTTCCCATCAACTTGGACAGAGAGAGAGGTGAAGGAAGATGAAAATTCCTCTATTTTGCAATCATCTCTGTTATGCAACGATTTGAGGGTGATATCAAGATTAAAATTATGTCCTTTATTTATTTTTCAACTTAATTATGATAATGATGTAAAAATATTGCTTTTGAAATTATTTTTACAAAAATAATTAATAACGAAAATTTTAAAATTGTTATAAAAGAAGGCTAAAAAAGTAATTATTAATTATAAAATTTCTTAATACATTATCTTATAAATATTTTTTTAATACATTATTTTATTTTCATTTATACATATTAAATTTTTTTCTACAACAAATCAGAATTTTATAATGAGAATTTTAATCATATTTAAAATAAAGGAAAATTTGGTAACCTTGTTTTTTCTTGATTTAAATATAATTTTTAATTTATCACATCCATCGAATCCCTCACGGACTTCAATAAACTTTACTCTAAATCCACTCACTTTCACCTTTAATCCCTTTAAAGTGAACAACACAACCTTCACACTGTAATCTACTTGATGTCATCCTCTCCCCCTCCCTTGAATCAACCTTGAGGGAGAAAGAGGGGAAGGAAGAGGGAAATTCATCTATTTTTAAATCATCTCTATTTTTAAATTCATCTATTTTTTATTAAAATATGTTAGTTTTATTTATACATGTTCATATTTTTTGTAAGATAAATCGAACTTATATAAAGATAATTTTTCAGTATTTTTAAAATAAAGTACAATTTGGTAATCTAGGTTTTTTATGATTTAAATATAATTTTTAATCTATCACATCCATCAAATCACTCACTAACATCAACAAAATTTACTCTAAATCCACCCACTTTCACCTTTAATCCCCTTAAAGTGAACAAGATAAGCTTCACACTTTAATACACTTGAATTCATTCTATATCTCTCCCTCCAATCAACGAAGAGCGAGAGAGGGGAACAAAGAGGGAAATTCCTCTATTTTTCAATCATGTCTATTATGCAATGGTTTGAGCGTGATATCAAGATTACAATTATGTCCGCAATTTAAATTTTTAGCATAAGTATGAAAATAATGTAAAAATAACGAAAATTTGAAAATAGTTATAAAATAAGGTTTAAAGAGTAATCTTTAATTATAAATTTTTTTATTACATTCTCTTTTAAATATTTTTTATTAAAATATGTTACTTTCATTTATACATTTTCATATTTTTTCTATGATAAATCAACCTTATATAAAGATAATTTTTAATTTATTTAAAACAAAGTACAATTTGGTAATCTTGTTTTTTTATCATTTAAATATAATTTTTAATCTATCACATCCATAAAATCACTCACAAACTTCAACAAACTTTACTCTAAATCCACTCACTTTCACCTTTAATCCCCTTAAAGTGAACAAGATAAGCTTCACTCTCTAATCCACTTGAAATCATCCTATCTCACTCCCTCTAATCAACGGTGATGGAGAGAGGGGAAGGAAGAGGGAAATTCCTCTTTTTTTCAATCATGTCTTTTATGCAATGGTTTGAGGGTCAAATCAAGATTACAATTATTTCCGCAATTTATTTTTTAGCATAATTATGAAAACTATGTAAAAATAACGAAAATTTGAAAATTGTTATAAAATAAGGTTTAAAAAGTAATTTTGAATTATAAAATTTTGATTATATTATCTTTTAAATATTTTTTTTATAAAAATATGTTTCTTTCATTTATACATTTTCATATTTTTTCTACACTAAATCGAACTTAGATAAAGATAATTTTTATTTATTTTTAAAATAAACTACAATTTGGTAATCTTATTTTTTTATGATTTAAATATAATTTTTTATCTATCACATCCATCAAATCACTCACAAACATCAACAAACTTTACTCTAAATCCACTCACTTTCACCTTTAATCGCTTTAAAGTGAGCAAGATAAGCTTCACACTCTAATCCACTTGAATTCATTCTATCTTTCTCCCTCCAATCAACGATGAGCGAGAGAGTGGATATCGAAGAGGAAAATTCCTCTATTTTTCAATCATGTCTGTTATGCAATGGTTTGAGGGTGATATTAAGATTACAATTATGTCCGCAATTTATTTTTCAGCTTAATTTTGAAAATGATGTAAAACTATGACTTTTCAAATTATTTTGACAAAAATAATTAATAAGAAAAATTTGAAAATTGTTATAAAATAAGGTTTAAAAAGTAATTTTTAATTATAAATTTTTTTATTACATTATCTTTTAAATATTTTTTTTATTAAAATATGTTACTTTTATTTATACATTTTCATATTATTTCTATGATAAATGAAACTTATATAATGATAATTTTTAATTATTTTTAAAATAAAGTACAATTTGGTAATCTTGTTTTTTTATGATTTAAATATAATTTTTAATCTATCACATCCATAAAATCACTCACAAACTTCAACAAACTTTACTCTAAATCCACTCACTTTCACCTTTAATCCCCTTAAAGTGAACAAGAGAAGCTTCACACTCTAATCCACTTGAATTTATCCTATCCATCCACCTCCAATCAACGATGAGGGAGAGAGAGGAGAAGGAAGAGGGGAATTCCTCTATTTTTCAATCATGTATGTTATGCAATGGTTTGAGAGTACTATCAAGATCACAATTATATCTGCAATTTATTTTTTAGCATAATTTTGAAAACGATGTAAAAATAACGAAAATTTGAAAGTTGTTATAAAATAAGGTTTAAAAAGTAATTTTTAATTATACATTTTTTTATTATATTATCTTTTAAATATTTTTTTATTAAAATATGTTACTTTCATTGATACAATTTCATATTTTTTCTATGATAAATTGAACTTATATAAAGATAATTTTTAAATATTTTAAAAATAAAGTACAATTTGGTAATCTTGTTTTTTTATGATTTAAATATAATTTTTAATCTATCACATCCATCAAATCACTCACAAACATAAACAAACTTTACTCTAAATCCACTCACTTTCACCTTTAATCCCCTTAAAGTGAACTAGATAAGCTTCACACTCTAACCCACTTGAATTCATTCTATCTCTCTCCCTCCAATCATGTAAATCATGTAACATCTCATCAAATCACTCACAGATAAGCTTCTACGATAAATCATGTAACAACTCATTTAAATAATAACATAATTAAATGAAATCTTACACCGAATAATATAAAGAGCTAAGTTGCATAGTATAAAGACACTCCTTAAAGTTATCCAAGGTACTTAAAAGCAAATACTAAAGCTCACTACAATGCCTACAACCCAAAAGGAGTAAGAGATAACCAATATTCGAAATAAAGCCTTAGGGGCAATACAATACACGGGCCTTCGCCCTAAAGAAAAGCCCAAAGAGACATTAAGTCCTGCACGAGTAGACTGTGCAACGGAACCATCCCTTCTCTGTTGACCTCGAGTACCTCTCGCATCTGCTCCCATCAATAAATTGATGATCATCGCAACAGTAGAAGAACAACATACAAGGC
>Ga0214545_1013440_pt1 | contig 10137 bp, 4 predicted proteins | sample CNSS4metaG_FD_160064 | JGI IMG/M metagenome (GOLD analysis project Ga0214545, IMG submission 160064) | Root nodule microbial communities from cowpea collected in UCLA plant growth center, Los Angeles, California, USA - CNSS4 | ecosystem: Host-associated > Plants > Roots > Nodule | place: USA...
ATATATATATATATATATATATATATATATATATATATATATATATATATATATATATAACATTGTTTTTGATTACTTAATTTTTAACAATCATTAAAATAAAATTTAGGTATAATAATTGATTAGTCCCTCAATTTTTTGAGTTGGTTCATTTTAGTTTCTGAATTTTTGGAATGTTCTTTGGTCTTTGAGGTTTTGGAAGATGCAATTTGATACCCTTATTTTTTAAAGTTGTTCAATTTAGTACTTCCTGTTATAGTTCAATTAAGGTCGTATGTACACTGATGAGTTGTCACTATGCAATAAAAATGTGAGTGAAGTTGCTAATTAGGTTGATTTGTTTGTTGAGTGTAGTTAATATCATTTTAGTCTTTCTTTTGATGTTTCCTTTATCATGTGTATTCAGTATGATATTAAGATTAGTTGTTTAATTTATTGCACAATAACACTTCACCACTATAAAAACGATGTTAACAAACTCAAAAGTTCATGAATAAATTAAACAAAATAAAAAAAATTGAGGATCAAATCAATAATTATACCTAAAATTTATTAATAGTTACTAGAGATAGTAGTAAACAACTTATATTTACAAATCGAATATCATAATATTTATATTCATTCCAATGAAAAACAAATAATTAAATAATCATACTCATGGATCAAACATATCAACTAAAAATATCTATTAGTGAATGGCTAAACTAGTGTACAACAATTCTGGAAAGATTTATTTTAGTGGACATACAATGTAACAGATCTTGTTGGCAAAATTTCAACAAGTAGTAATACATTATCCAACGTCCACATAAAAGGTAAGTGGTTATTTATTACATATCACAAATAATACACACAAATTTTCTTTACACTATTCTTTAATTAGAAAATAAAATCCTTGTAGTAAAAATTTACATCGAAGGATAATATATGTATATTATTGAGATGAAGTATAATTTCTAATTAAGCAACATTACAAACAAGATCTTCACACAATCTCATTTTTGTTGACCCATGGAATGAAACATCTAACAGTAACAAGAGCCAAAGAGTGTGAACTCATTCTGATCCTAAAAACCCTTATTTTAACTCGTTTCTTAGACACCACCCTACGATGCATGCTCAAAACAACTCCCATGGCTGCTTCATTAACCTCCTTCACCGATTTCTTCAACTTTTCCTTGAAGCTTCCATTGTTGTTCCTCTCCAAACTCAGATGGTAACTGTTCAGAAACGCTCTTCTCGCCTCACAAAATTCACGACCACGCCTTGACCAACCTCCATGGTCAAGCTGTGGATTGTGTTCGACATGTGATTCATCAGAACCTTCATTTGGACGAACCTTGGAGTGTCGCATTACAAGAGTACGAAGAAACAGTGAGAACCACATGTGTGGATATGAAGAAAAGGTTAGTAGAAACAAAAGGGTTTATATAGTTAGTAACATATTTAAGATAAACTTGGTTTAGTGGTTAAACCGTATTGGAAATTAGTGTAAGTTGGTGGCTTGGTTACACCCAAGATGAAGAAGATTAATGTGCAAATGCTGCTCAGAGTTTGATGCGTATAAATTGTTCTTGAAATTGACATGTTATTTATTTTGGAAATGTAAATTTTGGTTGATATCTTTAACTACCGTTGAAAGGCAATGAGATTCACGAAGTTGCAGTGCGGTTTTCCTTCCTAGAACGGATAAGGTCAAAAGTTAGATACTAATTTCTTCTTCTTCTGATTCTGATTATGTTTTCAAGGTTTGAATTTGATTCAGCGTAGTGCATTGAATAAGCAAAAGGAGTCTGCAACTAAACCATTACTACTGTTGCCAAATGGCAACAAAATAGTTGAAATTTGGAAAAGAGTGATACAAACGTTACCAACTGTGATTAATTGACTACACTCAACAAAAATGACAATTATAATACAAATATATATATATATTTATATATATATATATATATATATATATATATGTATATGGTTAAGGATGAATTTATTGAATGCAAGATTGGAATTTGTTTTCATTGAAAAGTTCGTATAAAATTTATTCTCATATTTTAATAATGTGTGGAATTTGTTATTGTCATTAAATGACAGTACTGGGTAAATTAAAAGGTTTACTTACATGCATATTTAATATATGTAACTTAAAAAAACATATTTTAATTTTTTTTTTCTTTTACAGTTTTCACCATCTTTTTGTTTTCCATATATTAATATATTAATACGTGAATGTTAAGTATAATTTAATTTTGTAAAATCAAATTGTAATATAAAATTTATCTATATTTATATATTATTTATAAATTCGTCTTAATTTATAAATTTTATGCAGAATATTAAGCTTTCTAATTGATAAAATTAGAATATCTTAAGTTTTTTTTTTTTTAATTTTATTTTAAAGTTTTGGGTTTCCTTTGAAAAGACACTTCGGAAAAATAAAAAAGAAAATAAATTTAAATTATTCTTGGTCCAATGACATTGGGACTATATTAAGTGTATTTGAATATTACCTAACTAAACTTTTCCCAAAAAAATTTCACCAAACCAATGTCACGTTATTTGTATAACTCTACCCATTTACAGCAACAAGTCAAAATTCAGGTCACAAGTATCTGAATTGTTTGAGACGATGTGGTAGTTGGATGAAGAAGAATGGATTGAAATTCTATTTATCGAGAACCAAATTCACATTTGGTTTTTATATATATATATTTTTCTTCTAGAAACATACTTTTTAAATATTTATATAAATTATTAAAGTAACATGATGTATATAATTTAGAAATCTGTACTATTTTATATCTAACTAATAACCTATTTTTGTCCGTCTAAATAACATTTAAATGATAATAATAACAATATTTATTAAATTAAATTGATGTTAAAAAATAATAAATGTTAATGTTAAATTTTCATTTAATAGCTTAAATATGTAGAAAAAGGTAATATATTTATTATAATTAATGTTATATTAGAAATAATATATTATTATTAATTTATAAAATTGTTACTGACTATTAATTTAAATTTATTATTGATTACAAATATTACACAGAACGTACGAAGAATAATTAATTTACAAATAAAATTGTAAATATATTAACAGATATATTATAAAAATGAATTTTTTTAGTAATAGTTTGAATTTATTATTAATTATACTTTTATAGAAATAAATCTATTATAAAAATTATATTTATTATAACAAAAATAATAACAACAATATTTATTAAATTAAATTGATGTTAAAAAATCATAAATGTTAATGTTAAATTTTCAGTTAATAGCTTAAATTTTTAATAGATAAGTAATGATGTTGCCATAATTAATGTTATATTAGAAATAATGAATTAATAATGTATTAGTATTAATTTAAAAAAAATTTTATTGACTATTAATTCAAATTATTTATTGATTAACAATATTATAAAAAATGTAGTAATAATAAATTAATTTACAAATAAAATTGTAAATATATTAATAGATATATTATAAAAGTGAGTTTTTTATTAATAATTTGAATTTATTACTAATAATACTTTTTAAAAAATAAATCTATCATGAAAAATTATATATTATGCTTCTTAATTTAAATGCTTTTATTAATATTAGTTAATTATATTTTTATAAATTTTTTTAGAGTGTTTTTTCATTTAAGTTATGTCATATGGCTTGTTAAAATGACATCTTTATGTTGTTTTAGTAGTAGGTTGAGATTTCCCCCCACCTTGTTGTGATATTGTAGTATTTATTGATAATTTCTGTTAAATCTATTTTTAGTTTCAATGATTTTGGTTTGTGTGGTAAAAAAAATATTAATATTTTAATTGGTAAAATTGATTAATTTTTAAATTTTGATCCAATCTGATCATTAACTTAAAATATGTGTAAATTTAGTCCTACCAATCAAATTTACGCATCTTATATGAATCTTATAGGAGTCATAAGACTAAATTTAGTCAAAACTAAAAAATTAGAAAAATTTTATATTATAGGAGTGATGAAACTTAGTCAAAATTAAAAAAATTATAAATAGTTGATATCCGACGGAGAAACATAGAGGATGTATATCTGTCTTCACAATGGATGATAAGAGAAACATCACGAGGGTACAGAGTAATTACTCGCAAGTTAAAGATAGCTAAACCTCTATGTATAAACATTATGCAATCCTATGCAAAAATTAAAAAAAAAGACAAGAAAAAACTTCCTCTTTAATATTTGTTATTCCCTCCTCAAATTTGTTTCTTTTTTAATATTCGTTATTCCCTCCTAATTTTTTTTTTAATATTTGTTATTGTTTTAGAATAACAATTAAACGACATATCAAATGCTTACCAATAATTCAATAACTTGTTTTCGTAAATTAAAAATGTTTATTATTTATTATTTAATATTTAATTAAATATGTAATTTTAGGATTTTAATTTTTGAATTCAAAGTTATGGGGTTTGTTTCTTGGTTTTCTATTTTTCTCAAATCTGTAAACGAAATAGTGAATCTATACATAACAGTCCAGCTAAAAGAATGTAGCCACTCTTAAGGTTTTCTAAGTTTCTGTAGTATTACATAATACTCACATAGGAAAGAATCAAGTAATACAACAGATGCTATGAACTGAATAATAAAAAAATGGCTAAAAGAATAATCATCTCAAATTGAACTCCACACCCTTCCAATTCCTTCACTCCAATCTATCTGCAGACAAAATCATTTCACATTAAACCCAAAATGACAAACCAAACATAAGTGCTTGTATGTTTTTAAATTAAGGAAGTTGAGAAATACAAGATTTAACACAAAATCTTTCGATGGTGATCTTATATTATAAAGTATGTGTGTTATCAAAATAGACTTTTATATCATGGAATCATGGTAAGAAGTAGACTTTAAACTTAACTCAATCTCATAAAATTAGCTTGTGAAATAAAGTTTACACCGATACGAGAGTTTCAACCGTTATCAAATCACAAATGCATAAAACTCACCAGTTTTTGGCATCAGTTGGATTATCTTTGTGATCTGGTACAATTTTTGCATGTTGTGAATCAGAAGAGGAACCATCTTCTTGAGGACCTGAATGAAGAATATGGGAAAAGCCCTGTCCAATTGACTTCCACAATCTAGTAGGTAAAGATGTTTGTACTTCGTCACAATTCACAACAGGTGATGGTTCAACTGATCTAGCAGAAGCAGGGTCAAGATCAGAAAATCTGAAAGCACCTAGAACTTTCTCAGGAAGCTCTGATTCATCTTGGCTCTCAATAAGAAAAGCCAAATCAACGGTCAAAGTTGAGATATAACCAAATGCCAAATGAACTATTGCACTTGCAACCATGGAAGACCCTATATCAATATCTACTTCTATGAAATTCTCTCCTGTGCAATATTTACATGAAAGGGCACGCCCAATCACACAAATAGCTTGTTCTCCAACAGCTTTTCTAACAATCCAAGGACCTTTTACAATGTTGGCAATCAGCTTTAGCCTTGAGTTTCTGAATGCATTGTCACCCTTCAAAAATTTTTCCATTAGGGAATCCTCAACAACTCTCTCTTTGGTTGTAAAATAAGCAATGGCACTATAGTTATCTTTGTTTGGGACTTGAACATTGAAGGCCCATACAAAGGGCTTTTCAGCTCCTGGAAACTCATTATCAATGACCTTCCTTACCCTACTATTTGGATCGTTTAATATCTCCCCAATTTTCACAGAACTTTTAATCCAATCAAAACCAAGAGGCTTCAGCAGATAATCACCAGCAGGAACCTTAATCCTTGTCTTAAAATACTCAGGGCCTCTCACCATGAACACATCACCAGGAGGTGTAGCCCAACCGTTTGAACAATTGTCTGGCTCAAGAAGTGGAACGGCCCCTTCAGATATTATCCTATCTATCCATTCAGATTCCTTTATATCACCAACGCTGGCCATAAATAGGTGCTGCTTCTTCCCCAGTAATAACAATATTAGCTTCTTGATAGTAATGAAATTAAAATGGAAAAATTTTCTTTACCAATATGATTGCAAGAGAAACAAGAATGCTGCATGCATAAGTGTTAATAGGTAGGCTTTAAGTTAAGTCAATTCACAGATCGACTTGTATCACAAAACACATCTTACAAGTTGGTTTTATGAAATTGAGTTAGGTTTAAATTTCATCTCTTAACGAGAATACTTCTTAAACTCAACCCAATTCCAAAATTTACAAGCTTTGCTCAATATAGACAGAATTTGTCTCTAAGGAAAGATTATCCCTAACTCCCAGTAAAAAGGGCGTATACCTAAAAACTTATTATTGTCAGTAAATTTCATTGGGTTTTAAAACTTAAACCATGATCATAGAATTCCATTGAATTCTGCTAGCACAGACGCGCAACAGAACCAGATGAACAGCAATAATTCATAGACTTTTTTTCAACCTATGTAAGATACAACCTTTGTGTCATTTAGCAGCCAACTACAATGCAAAGAGCCAATAACCCATATATAGAGAAGGAATTATACCATCAGTTGAAAATATTACACTAACGAGAAATCAAATTTGGAAATTATAAGATTGTTACATTAATTTCATAACTGAATACAATCTGAAAAGAACTTTACTTTACTTTAGGAAACATTTAAACCCTTACGTCAGAGAGAATATTACGAGGCAAAACAATGGAGAGTATAAGAAATTGCTGGTTAAACAATTCAAGGAAACAAGGTTAACTAGAAAAATTGAAGTAGAGGGAGAGGAGGAAATTGTAAAGAGTGACGAAGGAGATAGCATGAACAGTCAATTTAGAAATGAGAAGTAAACAAAGATAGATAGAAATGAAATACCTGTGTTTGTTTGAACTGATCAGAGAAATCAAAAGGGTGTGTAGAAGAAAACAGCACAATCCTCTTGTCGAAGTTGAATTGAGGAAGAACTGAAATCAAAGGTTTGTTTGTTTGGGAGGAACAAATGAAAAGGTTTTCGTGTTGGTAAACACAACCGACAAACAAAGGGGCGAAGAACTCGAACTTTACAATCCACGTCATCCGCTATCCATATATTATATATGTTTTATGGTTAAGGAAGTGCATTATTCATTAAATTAATTAACTACTTATTTGACTTTTATAAATTAATTTGAATAATAGAAGATAAGAAATATTATACGAATTTATTTTAGAAATTTCTAATTTATTCAATTAATAGATAATTTATAATATATTTAGTTTATTATTTTTTATTATCTTTAATTTCTTTCTAATTTACTTTTAATTTTATACAAACAAATTATTTCTTTTCGTTTATATTTTTAAAATTTTAATAAACATTCAATCATCTTTTCAAAAATAAAAATTATAGTTATATAATAATATGATTTATTTAAAAAATGAAAAATTTACTCATGAAATAAAATTTGTTTAACTGTGTCATTTTATGTTTATTAGCTAGTGTACTAGGTAGGAGTTCAGTTTGACAATGAATGTTGAATTTTGTTGGTTATTTCCTTTTAATTTTTTCTTTCCTTTTAGGATGTATTTGAACAATGTAATTTTTCAAGCTATGTGTGCTTGTTGTTCATGAGTGTGGCTATGTACAATGAATGGTTCAAATGTTTTTACTATTAATATGAAGATACTAATGTAATAGGTTGATTAAGTTATGTTTGATATTCTAGTTAAGAAAATTTATCAAATTGTGTTAATTTTTGTTTATTTATTATTACATACAATCTCAAATTCGTTTATTACATGTACTTTCAGAGATTATCAATAGCTATATTATTCTGCATGAATGTTTTCAACTTTTTCTCAACAACTATTTTTTAGCTTGTTTGTCTTGGGATTGATAATTTGGATAATTACTATCGGTTTTTTTGTTATCAAAGCTTTACAAGAATTTGATTGAAGAATAGCTATCAAAATATTGTTTTTTGACTTTTGACCATGTGTGTATATATTGTAAATAAACCATCATAGAATTACATTTAAAGCAGAGTTTCGTTCTCTAATATCTAGTTTATTTTGTTAATGGTATCGAAAGGTTTGTACTGTAATAATGTACAATTTAATTTAATTGGTTTAATAAAAAATTGTCAATGAAATGAATTTTTTTTATTCTTATTTATACAATAGAGTTCTAAAAATATCATACAAACATATCAAATTTCATAATTAAAAAAAAGTTAACTTAGTTCAATCATACAAAAATTAATCATTAGTTGTCTCTATAATAAAAATTCATTGAAATTTTAGAATGATACAATATCTAAACTAGCCTAACTAAATTTTAATTATTTATTTGATGTAATCTTGCATCCATCTTGAAATAAAATAATATAAGATGTATGTCAGTAATTTTAATAAATATTTTGTTGTATGTCATTGTTACATTTAAAAAAAAAATGTAAATACTAAGCATGTTTATGAACCTCATTTGATATGGTTGAGACAAAACAAATATTAAATATGATTTCAATGAGACTAAAGTTGATGACCCCAATAAATCTTGACTCAACTAAAGTAACGAAGGTTTCATTTTTTTAATTCATCAAACTCTTTAAATGTCTATTATTTCTATTTTTTTACCTTATTTTTTTTAAAGTTAATACCTTTGGATGTTAAAGTTTCAACCATTTCCTGAATGGTGGTAAGATGAGTACCATGTGATTGATGGTTCAATCGAATCACAACCACTTTCTTCTCGGATTCTAACACCCTTTCATAAATCACGTTTCATGATTATGGATAGTCTAATACATCACGTTTCATGATTATGGATAGTCTAATACATCATGAGCTAATATTAAAAGTCTTGAACATAGTTGTTTAAAGTGTTTTGAGTTATCAACATTAATTGACTTTCCACTGTGGTTAATCATTGTATCACTTTCCGCATGTCTTGTCCACCTCTTTAATATATATTGTTATGGTAGAAACTTGATATCCTTGCAAAATAACATTCTTAATGAATGACAACACAATATTCAATATTGTTTAAATTTTCTACAATTACAAGTAATTGTTTACTCTCCATTCTCTAGATATGACTTATGCGAAACTCTCGATTCTTCTTTTTCTTACCACCCGTACCCGCAAGAATCCATTACCTATTAAAATTAAAAATTACAATTTATAATTTATACATCCTAACTGTTCCGGTCTAGAATTAAGGACCAAACCCGAACTATGATAATTAACTACCGTCCATAATCCTTCCTCCTTTTTCTTAATCCCCCATGTATATATAGGGTCTTTTAGCCTTAAAATCGTCATCTTACAACCAGATCTTTAGCTAACCAACCTACCCACTTCTCCACTATTCTCTCCTGAATCTCGCATGGGGTGGTTATTCCTAAAATCCAGGGATATTTGCTCGTCACCTCGGCCACCTCGGTCCAAATGCTCATAACCTCGGTCTGTGACTAAAACTCGTTGTTTTATGATAAATATTGGCTTAAATATACATTTGGTCCCTATTTTTGTTGATTTTATTCAATTTGGTCCTTATTTTTATTTTATATTCAATTAGGTCCTCATTTTCGTCAAATTGTGGTCGATTTGGTCCTTTTCACTAATGGTATTTAAATAGTTAACGTTTTTGAACAGTACATGCCATGTGTCAGCTCCTGGTTTTTTTGATTTTTTTTTAAATTTTTTTTAAATTTTTTTTAAAATTTTTAAAATTTTTTTTTAATTTTTTTAATTTCAAAAAAATGGTTCACGTGTCAAGTCACAATTGTGCCACGTGTCAGTTTGTGGTAGTATTATTTGTTTTGTTCAATTTAGTCTCTATATTCGTTATTTTTGTTCAATTTAGTCCCAATTTTTATTAAAATAAATCAATTTTGTCCTTTTCAAATTGACACTAAATTTAATATCTTTTATACAAATTATATTAATATCTTTTCAAAAATTGACCTTTAAAATTATTATTTTTTAAATTCAATTATAAATTGAATAAATTCTTATATTTAATTTCTAAATAGAATATAATTATTTAAAATATTATAAGAATATAATTATTAATTTGTTTTCTAATATTTATATTCTAAAATATTTTTAAAATTGATATATAAAAATATTTTAAATATTCAAAATATTTTAGAAAAATAAACTAATATTTATAAAATTAACATTTACATATAAAATATTTTAGA
>Ga0214545_1013448_pt1 | contig 10131 bp, 5 predicted proteins | sample CNSS4metaG_FD_160064 | JGI IMG/M metagenome (GOLD analysis project Ga0214545, IMG submission 160064) | Root nodule microbial communities from cowpea collected in UCLA plant growth center, Los Angeles, California, USA - CNSS4 | ecosystem: Host-associated > Plants > Roots > Nodule | place: USA...
AAGATGAGAGCACAAAATAATGAATTTTTGTTCAACTTTCTTTTTTTCTTCATAAACAAAAGAAAACAAAAAAGTAAAAGTCTAAAGTGGATACAATATGTGAGAAACTCAAAAAACAATGAGAGACAAAATAAAAAATATCTTAATAAATTTATTTATTTTTTATTAAATTTAATTTTATGTTTTATTATTTATTAACATTAAATGTTATATTTTATAAAATAACTAAAAAAAATACCTATTTTAATATTTATTAATTCCTAATATATATTTTTATTATTTAAAAAATTCCAAAACATTAAATTTCTTATACATAATTTAAAAAATTAAAAAAAAAAAAAAAATCATATAATAAAAAAAAAAAAATAAATAAAAAACGTTGGGGGGGCCACGGCTCCCCCCTGTCTCTTCCTGGGTCCGCCACTGATGATAGTGATGATAATTGATTATTATTTTATACTCTTTGTAAAACAAACTTTCTTATTAGTTATGTTTATTATTTTGATTATCTAGATTAATAAAGGTTACGTATTTATTTATTTTTATCCATCTACCTGTTTAACTATTTAAATGTTAAATTTAATTTGAAGTGGACATGTTATTTATTATATAATAATAATAATAATAATAATAATAATAATAATAATAAAAATATGAATTAATAGATACTTTAATACATTAGGATAACAAAATTAGTGATTATAAAGTTATATAGTGAAAGAACAATTAATATTATATGATCATTCTTAATTTACAAAAATTAAATAAATGTATTATTAATTATATTCTTATAAAAAAAATACTTTTATCATATTTATATTAATAAGTAATGTGACAAGTATATTTTGTCATTTTTAATAAATTAAAAATAATGACAATTTATATATAAATACTTACAAATTTTATATTCTCGACTATTAATTACATTGTTATAAAATAAAAATAATTTACTTTTTTTTAACAGTTGGAATGTTATCATCATAATAAAAATTAATATTATATTATTATTATTAATTATTAAACATTCATACTTTTTTATTAATTATATTTTTTAAAATAAAAATAATTCTATCGCATGACATCTTTAATTATTAAATAGTTATTTGTGACATGTATATTTTATCATTTAAAAAAATTATGATAAATTATAAATGATTAGATATAATATATAACCAGTGACGAATTTAATATTTATCACTATTAATTTTATATTTATTGTGACAACTTTTTAATTTTGTTACTATTGTTAATGTTATTTGTGACAAATATAAAATTAGTTACTAAGAAAGTATAATTAATGATAAAATTTATATTTGTCACTAAAATTTTGTCACAAAAGATCTTATTTATTGTAGTGACCCATTGGCAATTTGCTCTGTTGAGCAGTAGAGGCCACCACAAGTGCAAGCATTTAGTGAATTCGACTGATTATATGTATCCGGATAATTAAGGTTTAGTGTCTGGTTTGTTGGTCATCACATGCTTGTATGATTTATGTATCTTTGTCTTTTAAACTGTATGCAATTGTATGATAAAACCTTTTTTTTTTGCTCTAGCTTACCTTTTCTGTTTGGTTGTGTGTTTGTGTGTGATTTTTCTCCTTTTGCGATGATCATCAATTTATTGATGTGAGCATATGTGAGAACTCCTCGAGGTCATCAGAGTGATGGAGATTTCGCTGCATAGCTTGTCTTGGGTCGGATCCTCTTATTTCTGAGTTCTATTTTAGGGTTGTAGCCCATGTATTGCCTTGCTCTTTGAGCATATATTTTGGCTTCTATTAAACTTCTTTTTCGTATTGTTAATGACATCATGGTGTGCCTTAGTATTTCCCTTTAAGTATTCTTGGATAACTGTAAGGAGTGACATTTATACTCAATGACTTAGCTCTTTATATATTGTGTGTGAAGTTTCATTCAATTAGGTTATGATTTAAATGGGACGTTACATCCTTCACCTATACTTTTTTTAGTGTAGGTTTTGTCGAGCAAGGTTTTAATGAGGCACACTGGATATTACATTTAGTAAATTTCCCATTTTATTCCATGTTATATTGATAGTGTTGTCGTTGACACAATCAAATTAATACTACTTAATTATAGCAACTTCAGTATTGTCAAGTTAGTAGTTAACAAACTAGATAGGGTTAAGTTAACCCTGAGTCGTATCCCAACGAATACAAAATTCATTTTCAACGATTGATTCTTATAAAATCCTACACAAAAGGTTAATAAAACATAATGCAAATAATAAAAGATAAAAATAACAAATCTAAACCTAATGCAATTAAAATCAGTTACTATGAATAATGTGCAAAAATATGTTAAAGATATTATGCCTAAAAAATCTACTAACAAAAATGCAGCTAAAATAATTAAAATGCAATTGCTTATGACATGTTAATATTAATGCGGGTAATATTAGTATGTGGAAAAGATGTGGTTTTGGTATGCCAAAAGTAAATAGGAAGTAAATAAAATACTTTAAAAACAATGATAGTAAAACTAGGGGTGAAAAGTGAGTCAACATGTCTCACACGGGTTGGCTCACCACGGGTTGAGCTAAAAATTGGCGAGCTCAACCCGACTCACTTTTTGGTGAGCCAGAAATTTTACAACTCGGTTCGCCCTACCATGGGTTGGTGGGTTAATGGGTTGAGTCACTTATGAATTTTATATTTTATTGCATTACAATAAATTGATTCGATTTATTTTTTTATAATAGTGGAATCAAAGTGTTCACCTAATTCTCAAAATATTATTATAAAGATAGTAGTTAAAGATTAAAGTATCAATGTATATAACTTGACAAACAAATAAATTAAACATACAAACTATTCAAATATTATTGAGCAACATTCTAGTATTTAAAAATATCAAATTGTGAACCTATATAATTAGAAATATTAAATAATTATAATAAAAAAAATTTAAAATTGTAAAAAATAATTAATATTGTTGTTGGTAGTCGATTGCAGGTTAACTCACCTTTAATCCGACTCGAACCCGTTTAACCTGTCGATTAAGTGAGCCGGGTTCAGTTCAACCCACTTTTGAAAAAAAATTGATATTTTCTCTACCTAACCGACTTGAACCTGTATTGAGCCGGGTTGGCTCGTGGGTTGAAACCCATTTTGACATCTCTAAGTAAAACAAGTCAATTCCACTAATCTTTCAAAATATATTCATCATCGGTTATCTAAAGATTATTGTTAAATTAATTATTGTTATAGATTTGTAAATCAATCAATGTAAATTCTTAATTAATTTGTCAGCGTTCTCACTTTTAACCAAAGTATGGTCTCAATTAAAAGTGAGAACTTTTAGATTATCCATAGTAAATTCAACCAAAGTACAATCCCAATTAAATTTTACTATGCCTAATAATTTTTTCCTTTATTTCCTCACCAAATAAAAAGCTTAATCAATCAAAATAAAGTTTTGACTAATTTTAGTTAGAATGATTACCTTTAATCAAAGTCTCAAATATTGGTAAAAATTTATTTAATCACATGAAAGCTTCTATATTAAATCAAAGTAAAGTTTCAATTGAATTTAAAAACCATTCAACTCATATGTTTGGCATGCATATAGATTTAGACATCTCACTAATTATCTAGAATGTAAAATCATTAGTTTTTTATTTCATTCAGAAACAAAAAACATAGATAAATGTATACCTCGACAATAATAAAAAGAACAAAGAAGTTATTTTAATCTAACCTCGAAATCTATAATGAAATTACAGTGGAATCAACCATATAACCTTAACACCCCATTGATGGGATGATATACATCATGAATGAAAGAAAATGTGAAAAGGGAACAGAAGGAAAGTGAGGGATGTGGTGGATGGTAGCTGCCAAAATTAGAGTTGTTGAGGCTCCCTTTTTTTGTCCCCTAGGTCTCTTTATATAGACTTGGACTAGGCTTTTTTGTTGCTAAAATATTTTGTTTGTTAATGTAATATCTTCAAGGGTTTTTGTTAATTTAGGTTTTATTAATACAACCCACAACGTAAGCATCTAGAGTCTGGGCAAAAAAAAAAAAAATCAATAGCTTCAGCCTCAACTTTCTTCTTTCCCTCTTCAGCACTTTTAAGCACAACCTTCATAGTTTGAACCTGATCTTCAACATCTTGAATATTGGTCTTCAAGATTTGAAGTTGATCTTCAACTTCCTTCTTCTTACCCTTCATGGCCTTAAGAGTATCATTGGCCATTTAAAGCTTTCCCTATAAATTCTTTACCTGGACTGGTCGTTGGGAAATCTCCAGATCTTTAGATGTGAGAGCCTTATCCTTCTTAACAAATCTCTTTCATATGGATTTGCTCCTTCGCAACAACTTGGTGTGAGCCTTGGTTAAGTTCTCCACTCTTGTGGCATGTCCAACGATTATGCTTTGGTAATAGTGAAGGATGGCCAGACTCCTTAAGAGCATTACTTCCTCCAATTGCATGCATCATATGGTACAGGAAAACTAATTCCTCCATGTGTAGGTACCCATCCCCACATGTTAACATGTTATAAAGAATGGGAATGGGGCACGAAGGTTGAGACATGACTAATAAGAGATAATTATCCCTCTCTAGTACTCTGAAAAATAAGGTCAATGGGAAACGTGGGCAGAGGAACTCTAGGTCGCTATGCTTAGGGAATATGAAAACTACCAAGAAGAACTTGGTGTGGTAGAGGATTAACAACTTATTAGGATGAAGGATTAACTGAAGAGGTTGCCACAATTGACATTGGTATGACCGAGGTAACCATTATAGAGGATGAAATAGTTGTGTTTGGTTGAGAGCTAGCCTAAGTAGAAGCACCTTCAGGTTGAGGTCCAGCTTGAGTAGAAGTACCTCCCGGTTTAAGTAGAAGCACCTTCTGGTTGCGGGTTGTCCTAGGTTGATGAACCACTTGCATATTTCCTTCTCTTTCCCGAGCTTCCATTAACCTTAATCACTAGAACAACCCTACAAGAGAATGGGTAGCATGAAAAATCAAACTTCTTGCCCATGATCTTTGCGAAATAATATAGGTTAGTATAGTTAAAGTAAAAACAAAAAGGAGAGCAAATTAATGTAAGTGGGAATTTCCTAAGAACATGACGGTAGGATTCTCGGTAGAGGACACACTAAGGAACACTTTACTATTAATCGGTCGAGAAAGATCTCTCAAAACAACAATGTCCCTTCTCTCCTTGGTTGACAAGTAGTTCTCGATACTAGATTTAAATTTAATTAGTCGTTGCCAATAAAGGGGGAACCTCAGTGTTTGGTCAAAATAAAAGAAAATATGTTTCTCTTCATCAGACTCAACACACCTAAGCTTGAAAAAACATGTTTTAAAGCCCTTATGGATTAGGTGTATACAGTAAAGAGGGATCCATACTGAGCACCATTCAAAGAGATCCAGGCGACCTCTTAACCATGTTTAAGTTGATAGAAATACTGAATTTATTATATGTGGGTGTTATAAAGAGTTATTCGCACACAACTTGGAAAGCTTTCAAGAAAGCCTAGTTGTTTTAGTGTAACTAACACAATGCTTCACATCATGGATAACATATGACACTTAAAAGTAGTCAAGGGAAACAAGATATTTAAGCCTTTACACATATACTTAAATACAAATGTAAAGTTGGTGCATAGGTTTTTTGGTAAAACCTATCACTACTTGAACATGACTCAACCTCTATGTACTTGAACATCCCACTTTTGATTTAACAAAGTCATACATTCTTTTCTTACAAAAAAGAGCAAGTAAAACACAACCATGGAAAATGTATATGGTCTCAATTTTGGTCCAATAAAAGAATTTCATTTATTTGGATTTTGAAATTTAAATTTTTCCTAGATGAATATTGAAATTCTTGGCCAATTATACAAGTTCATTAGATTATATTTTCATTTCATTTTAGAAGCATTTGATTACATATAGGTTTAGGTTAGGTGATACATTTGGCTATAAATAACCGTTTATTTTCTTTATACTAAACTTGTAATGATATTGAATAATGAGAGTTTGAATTCTAGAGCATTTTCTAAAGTGTCTTTGATAAAAAGAGAGTTCACTTTGCTTTGTTCTTATCTTGGTTCATATAAAAGGGTGACTCATGTCAACCCCTAGACATGGTGGAATTTATAACTAGCCAAGACCAACCATAATCTAACCAAAAACTCCAATTTTGTGACTTCTTACTCTTGTAGCACGCCTATTGGTCATCCATTTATGAATTTTCTTCAAGCTTTCATCATGTAACATTCGATAGTTGTTTTTTCATACTTTCTTGTTTTACATTTTAAAATAGACTTATAGCTTGCTCATTTGTCTTAAATATATTTTCTTATAATCATTCAATGTTTTACTCCAATTTAGAGGAGACACCTAAGGAAGTGAAGGATAATTCTCTTCAATTTTTTTTTATAATGTGTTTGGATAAGGTAATTTAAAGTAATTTTTTTATTTGATAAATAAAAATATATATATATATATATATATATATATATATATATATATATATATATATTGGAGTAAAATGAGTTGTTTAGATGAATAAAAAAAATTAATTTTAATTTTTTTTATAAGATATTTCAAATAGCTAAAATAAAACAATAAAATTTGAAATTCACTTAATTAAAGAGAAACTAAAATTGCACAACTAATAGTTTAAAAAATTAAAATTGTTAGATATTATTTGAATATTTAAATTTCACTAATACTTTTTGCAAAGTTTGATTTAAAAATTTTATATTTTAAAATAAATATCTTTAAAATAGAATTTTATCTTAAAAGAAAATTTGAATTACTTTGTCTAAATAAAGAATTTGAAAACTAAAATATTTTAATTACTTAATCCAAATAAAATATTTAGAAAATTATAAAAATTTAATTACAATTTAAATATAGTGCTTTTTAATTTCTTAGAACAATATGTACACAATGTATTAAATTAACATTGTACCTAACAAAATAATTATAAACTTATTTTTATGCTGCGGAGAATCTTTAAAAGAAAAATTCAAAACCAATTCAACCACTTGGTTTAACCAAGCCATCAACTCTTTTTTAACTGTCATCTATCAAGCATTAACTGTCAGTTAGTGCCAATCAGATAAAGCTCCACAAAAAGTTTACAAAAACTTAAAGAAAAAATCTAAAATTTATTTTCACTTTGTTTTCGTAATTTGTTTCCTTATATATGGTTGGTTGGTATCTTTATTCTAAAATCAGGGTTTAACTAGATATGTGAAAGTAGTCGACCGTAGTCGGGTTAAAAATAAGTGTGTTTAACCTGATTTATTTTATTTTATAATGAGTTAGAAATTTTACAATCCAACTCAATTTACCATAAGTTGTTAAGTGGGTTAGTTTATCAACTCATATAAAAAGTATTTATTTATTTATTTTTAAATATTTAAATATTTAAATAATTTTTAAACAACCCCTAAGATGATAATCACAGTAAAATCGTAAAATCAAGAATCAATGTTTTCATTATGCTCACCATCAATATATGATGAATTGTTTCCAAGAAAGTATCTATATAATCTAAGAAAACATGATCAATATTACACATTTTCTATCATGCTATTCAACAAAATATAAATGAAAAACTACACATTTTTGTAATACTAATTTAGAAAATTTTGTTTATAAGACGATTACTTGAGTAATTTACTATAAAGATTATAATTAAAGATTAAAGTATCAATATATATAATTTGACAATCAAATTAATTAAACATTCAAACTATTCAAATATTATTGAGCAATATTCTAGCATTTAAAAATATGAAATTGTAAACCTATATAATCAGGAGTAATAATAATTATAAAAAAATTATAAAAAAATGATAATGGGTTAAGTGGGTCGGATTGAAAAAATTGAACTTTTCTCAATCCAACCCGATTTGAACCCGTGATAAATCGCGCTAGCTCACGAGTTAGAATCCATTTTAACATCTCTAAACTTAACCCTTAACTATTATATTTTAATTGATTTCTCTCCTGTTCATTTTATTTATGTGAAACATTTAACAATAATTTTACATATTCATAAATTCTTATAATGGAAAGATATAAACCTAATTGTTGAATCTAAGGGGAGAAACTTAGGTTATAAATTATGAGAGTAATTTAATTCTTCAAGGAATCAACAAATTAACAAAAACTTCATTATTATATTTACTACAATAGTCAAGTTAATTCAATTAGATACATCTCGTATTCCAAGAGGGAACTAGTGTTACCTTAGGTTAATTTACCTTGAAAAATAACCCAAAATACAATTGGATAAAGAGATTAAATTAATATAAAGTTGTGTGGCAAAACTCAATCTTAAAATTTGTATTATATCAATTTTATCCAAATTATCTTGTTTTCTTATTTCGATTCTTATTTTTTCTCATCAAATCCTTTATTTCACTGTCTATATTCAGTTTAATTATTTTTTTCTCTTTATTCATATTAAATTATGATAATAACAAAGTTAAACTTGTGACCTTATGGATTTGATATTAAAACTTGGTGACAACCATGCACTTATGTTTCCACATGTCAAAAAGCTTCTTAAACCAAGTACAAACTATACTAGGATCATCTACATACCAATTCTCTTGTACTTACGAGAGTCAAATTTTATTGTACTTTTCTCATACTAAAGTTATTAAATTGGATTGGACCTTTCTCCTATGCTTGTACCATTCAACAAAACAAGTTTCAACTCTGTAACTTACACTTCTGAAAAATCATATGGAGAAATTGATACCCACCTTTATTTTAAAATGATTATCCATGACTTAACCTACATTAACTTATTAAAATAAAATCGCACCAAAAAGTTTCAACTATCTTGTTCATAAATAGATAAAATGTGATGTGTTTTCTACATAATATGGTTAAATTTCTTAAAAAGTAAATTATGCTCTATATATAATTTATTAGTTATAATTGTAAACTTAATTAAATCGTGATTTACCTCTATTATATTATTTGGATATTCAATCACCAATTATTAACTAAAAAAAATCATATATTTGAGTCATTCATGACGAACATTTTACTTAGTCCAGTAATATAATAAGTAAATATTCAATTAGGAGGTGCAAAGCATTTACTCATATTATATTAAAAGTGCATACAAGAAAACTTCACATTTATTTGATTTTTATTCTCTCACCTAATCCAAATAATATCATTTCTTATTTATTTTTACTCTCTTTCTCTTTCTTTCTTTTATTTCTCATTCTCACTTTCCTTCCCCTCTCATCCAAACATGGACATAATTAAAATGTCTAAAAAGAGATACTTACATGCACAAATTTGCATATATGTACTATTTCTTTAATTCAATTATATAAAGAATCATAAACTACTATATCAACACCGGAGAGAAATATAGAATAAATATAATAGAAATGTTCAATAACAAATAAAATAAAATAGATAATAAGTAATTATTAAATAGTTTATATATTAATTATAATAGTAATTTTAATTTATTCTATAAAGAATTTGAATAAAATCAGTTTGTATTGGTTTAAATAATTTATAATTATATTTAAAACAATTTAAGTAATTTATATTTATTGATTGTTTATAATAAAATGATTGAGAGGCTTGGTTCAAAATATTTTCAACTTTGTAAAATATTATTAGTGATATTTGATTTATGTTGTTTTAATTGACTAGTATAATAAATATTACTTTTTGTTAACTTTGTATTAGCACAATTTCTTCTAATAGGGACATTATTATAATCTTTGATGAATATTATGAAAAATACATTTTAATTGAATTTTATTTATGCATTACTTAACTGTAAGAATGAAAATTCAAGAACTTCATCCAAGTAAAACTTATAATTGGAATCATGAACAAACCAGTAATATACAATATTATAAAAGTTTGTGAATTAAAAAATATAACTATTTGCACGGCAAAACTTTAAATTGTGTGAAAAACAAACCAAAATTTGGTTGAAATTCACTACTTCATTTGTAAAAGAAAAAAAGGAGAAAATTACTCATATACTGAGATAGTATTTCACATTATAAAACAAACAAAATATATATATATATATATATATATATATATATATATATATATATATATATATATATATATATATATA
>Ga0214545_1013450_pt1 | contig 10131 bp, 6 predicted proteins | sample CNSS4metaG_FD_160064 | JGI IMG/M metagenome (GOLD analysis project Ga0214545, IMG submission 160064) | Root nodule microbial communities from cowpea collected in UCLA plant growth center, Los Angeles, California, USA - CNSS4 | ecosystem: Host-associated > Plants > Roots > Nodule | place: USA...
ATTTTATATATATATATATATATATATATATATATATATATATATATATATATATATATATATATATATATATATAACATAAAAATGTAAAAGAGAGAAGCAACTCAAATATCTTCTATGGACCAAAACTATTCTAGCACAAAAAAATAAAAATAAAAATAAACATATTTTCCACTATATTTTCATTTTTGAATGCTAAGAAGACTTTTCACATTCAAGTCATAAAATGTTTCATCTTAATCGCACTTTCACAGGTAGGTACGACTCATAAATATTTAAGAGATCTAAAGCAAATTTGTAAGAGATATTTTTTTTATCATGATTTTATTCAAAAATTATTTTTTGAGGCTTTCTCCAATTTCATTATCATGCAACCACCTATTAGTTGCTTGAACACACAAAATTGTAAAATGCATTTTCTTTCATCCATTTATTCCACCGTACCAAAAATAAAATCGTCCAATATATATTAAAATTGTATCAATATAAAAATGGGTTATTAATATTTTACATTTATAATGTTAAATTAACCATAATTAAATATTAATGTTGGATTGCCAAACAAGTAACAAACCATATTAATAATTAATAAATAGTAAGATGTGGAAGTGGTTGATTTGATTATTTGATGTGTATAAAAGGGAAGATAGAAGTTGCGTAGAGTAGAGATTGTGAAGTGTATTGAAAGTTAAAGTTGGAATTGAAGAAATGGGGAGTGAGTGTAAGAAATGGATGATTTTTGGTTTTGTGATTGCTATTTCTTTCTCACTCGCCATGGAGGGAGCACTCGCAGCACGCCATCTCATGCAAGAAATTCCTTCAGTCGTTTGCCTTCTCATCTCGTGTCCTGATCCACTACTAGGTTCAGCCAACAGTGTCCCCTAACTTAAGGGATACTTGTGCCCTAATCTTCCATTCATCTCTCCCTCCCATCATCTCCTTCCTTTCATATTAAATAAATGATTAGGACAATCTAATAAATAATATATATTTCACCTATATCTTACTTATATGTTATCTCTTTTCCTTTTGCACATGCTTTCTTTCTTTCTTTCTTTTCTTTAGTTGCATTATACCTATGCTTTGCATTATCTTCGTATGTTATTTTAATATTTCTCAACTTAATTACCATGCAACCACCTATTAGTAGCGCTTGAACACACAATATATATATATATATATATATATATATATATATATATATATATATATATATATATATATATATATTTACAATTTTATTTGCTGCACTGCGTTGTCTTTATATGCTAACTTTAACATTCTCCAACTTAATTATCATGCAACCACTTATTTGTAATCTCAACACACAAAATTCTAAAATGCATTTTGTCTAATATTTATTAAAATTGTATGCAATATAAAAATGGATTAATATTTTACATTTATAACGTTAAACTAACCATAATTAAATATAAAAAAATAAGGAAGGAATGATTAAAAAGTATCACGAGTTTAAAGCTAGCATATTCTCCTTAAAACATATTTATTAAGAAAAGATTAAAATAATAGGACATATTTTACCAAAAAAATATATTTTTCTAAATAATTCAATTCATTTTAGCAACCAAAATATCAGTTGTTAATTTGGTGGCTAATAGGAACAAATTTTAATGTAATGAAAGGGTTCTCAGTCACTAATTCAGTAACCAATAGATACGTTTTTTAATTTAATTAAAATAGTATGGGTGGCTAAATTGGTTGCAAAATTAGAGGATAAATCAATAGCTAAATCAATGACTAATTTGGAGACTAAATCAGTGGCTTAATCAACTTGCTTATATTCAATTCTCTACTTGCTTATAAATGCTTCATATTTAATTATACTAAATAAAATTAAACTCTAATATATAATGTAGTAAAAAGTATTGTCATACATGATCATAAAACCAAAATGAAATGAATTTTAAATACATATTCAAGTTTTAAAGTCATCATACAATTAAACCTAACTAATGTTCATGTTGAGTACCATCGATCTACTACATCATCTTCACTACTACATCACCTATACACTAATGAATTGTCCTTCGGTGTAACCTTTCTCTATAGCCATCTTCCTTCCAAACCAAATTGTCAAACCATAGGTACAATCAATGGCGGATCTACGTTGTGACATAGGGGGCCATGGCCCCCTCCATTTTTTTATATTTATATTATTTATTATATAATTTTAAATATATTTTTAAAAAGTTTAATATTTTTAATATATTTAATATTCTAAAAAAATGTATATATCAATACATAAAAAAAGTTTTTTTTATTGTCCATATTTATTTTTCAATTTGACCTTCTGAATATGTTTTAAATAAAAATAATTATTTTTTTAATATTATTTTTTAAGTGATCATTTATTTAATTTAACCATCTTTTTATTTAATTATTTTTTAAAATTTAATCACTATAAATGAAAGTTAATTATAATAAAATTATAAAAATTATTTACATTTAATTTTATAATTATAATTATAATAATAACAATAATTATAATTTTATTACTTTTGATTATCATACAAAAATAAATACAATATTTTTACTAGTTTATATAAAAAATTTGGGATTATTCTTTTGGTTTTTATTTTAATTTAAAAATATCAAGTTAGTCCTCTAATTTTTTTAGTTCCAGTTTGGTTCCGATTTTTTAAAGAATGAAGCAATTTGGTCTTTTTTTGTTAAATTTCTTGGATTGGATCAATGTTTTTCCATAAAAATTGTAGTTGTGAATAATGATTTTCTTTTTTAATGTAATTGACAAAATCCTAATGTCAATTTTGATGAAAAATCCTTGTTTCGTTTCAAGAAATTTAACAAAAAGGATCAAATTACATCAAATTTTAGAAGATTGGGACCAAATCGAGACTAAAAGAACTAGAGAACCAATATGACATTTTTGGACGAAAAAATGGACCAAAAGAATAATTCAACCAAAATTTTGGCACCTTCAAAATATTGACTGAAGATACGCCACTGTACGCAGGGATTTTGTTTTTTTCACATAATTGTCTTCAACAAAAGATGAAGACAACTAACTCTGGACAAGTTCTATAGTCATTTTTCTAGCCTTGCAACAATCATTACTTTCAATATAACATTGACACGTTATGAATCAATCAAAAGCAAGTCATCTTGTGAGAATTTTCCACTATTTTTCTTCTTTATCATATATTTTTTTTATTATATTGGTAATTATTATGTTCAATGCATTGTTTTGCTCAGAAGGAATGTAACATTTTTGGAGGATTTGTTGTTAGATTTTACAAATTATGTATGTAAACATAGATTCCGAAATGTGATTCTTCATGGAGTAATCAAGGAAGTAAAATGCAAAGTTTTTATAAAAAAAAATCATCAAATAAATCAACGAAAATTTGGAGAGGACGAAAGGAGTTACTTGTACCACTTTTAGATTTATCGAGGGAGGATTATTGAGAGATACAATATCAATGAGACATGAACTTAACTCACACATAAGGGATTGACACCACTCTTAACCAAAACCTTAAGATATGGGTTTATGGGTCTTTATCTTTATATGATACTAAACATTTTGGGACTTAGACTCACTTAGATTCATTCATGAATACATAAGTTATTGTTAATTAATAGAACCATTATAATATTTTGTTATTGTTTTTTTTTTTTGTATTCTTTTAAAGTCCTACTTTGAGCAATGAGTAGAAACATAAATAATTATTGTTATATATTTAATAGTTTTTATTCGGCTTACTTCCACTTTTGATTATCTAATTTATTTAGAAAATTGAATTTGATCTGGAATTCTTATTTGGTGTAATAAAGTCCTTTAGATTTAAAAAATATCCAATTAGGTCCATTGAGTTAGATTGATGTTAATGACATGTTATAACATGTCATATGTCACATGACAATGTTTCGTATTCAATTTAGTATTTGTATTTGAAATTTTAACTCAATTTAGTTCTATTTTTTTTAATGAAATAATGTTATCTCTTTCCAAAATGGACCAAATTAGTGACTAATTTTAATTACAAAATATATATATATATATATATATATATATATATATATATATATATATATATATATATATATATATATATATATATATTAATTTTTTAAAAATATATACGTCAAATCACTCGACCTAAATTTTGAAAATAATTTTATTTTACACATTTTAATTTCAATAAAAAATCTCTATTTTAAACTTATATTTTTTTTAAATATTAAAAATGTAAATATAAATGACAGTTCTAATTCTAAATTTTAATATTTGAAATAATTTTAAAAATGTATATTCCTTTGTTAGCTTATTTATAAATTTAATGTGAAAAATACATTTACATGTTTTAACTTAATATATAATAAGTTTAAGATGAGGAGTTTTTATTGAAATAAACAATGTATAAATAAAATTATTTTGAATATTTAGGTGAAGTAATTTGATGTATAAATTCTAATAAATTATTTTAATATGTATATATAAGTTGTACTTAAGCTTAAGTGTATTAATTTGCTCCCATTTTGGATAGTGATAATGTTGCTCCATATAAAACAAAAAATTGGGACTAAAGTCAAAATTTTAAATATAGGACTAGATTGAATACAAGACACTGTTATGTGACACTGATAGTGACACGTGAAATTGTACGGACACGTGACATATCATTGTCACCTAGCATGATAATGGCCTAACACATGACAAAAAAATTAAAAAAATTGAAAAAAATTAAAAATACTATGACGTGAGACATGACATATATGAACCAGTGTTAACAACAATTTAATGAAAATAACTTAATTGGATCATTGTTAAAAACTAATGAATTTAATTGTACCAAATAAGAATTACAGGTCCAATTGAATTTTCCAAACAAATTAAAGGACAAAAAGTGGATTTTTATTTGTACTTTGCATGTCAATTTTGTTTATTTATCAGATGGACAAACGTTATTTTGGTAATTTTAAATCTTTGAAATGTATTACAAATAGGAGACACCTACATATAGATTTCGAACTTGTAGAATTTGATCCAAAATAGAAATAACAACTCACCATTTAATATACAATAAAAGTTTATTTGAATTAACAAATTTCATCAATTATTTCAATTTAATAAATAAAATTGTATTTTCATCAATTAAATAAAAAAAAATTCAATATGCTAATTGGATTTAAATGTTGAGATGCCCAAAATAGGAAGTCCAACCCAATAAAAAAATAATGCCAAAAAATATATCAGAGTATAAGTGAACTAAACATTAATCACCATCAAAACATAATTCAATGTAATTGTTACATAAATGAAAACAATTATACAATTATTTCAATTTAATAAACCTAATTATATTACCAGCAATACAATAATAAAATATTAATTATTTCATATGCTAATTGGATCAAAATACGCTTGGAACCTGGAATGTCTCAACTCAAAACAAAGAAATTGATAATAAACCCTCAAATGCTTGTTGCTTGCGAATAATCTTCAACAGACCAATCACCACCGCCATTTTGTGACGAAACCTGAATAATCAATGTATAATTTTATCTTAGATGCAAATGAATTTAGCTTTAGTTAGAGCAACTTTTCATGTATTGAATTGGGTTGATTCTTTTTGAATTGCGTACTTGATTCAATTTTGGAGTTTAGTACAAGCTGCAGTCATTAAGCATTCATTCCTTAAAATATGCAAGTCCACTCATTCATGTAACACTATAATGAAAATTTACATTTCTAAATGAACACAAAAAGTATGTAAATACAATCATCTTAAAGAATCATAAGTTAAGTTGTACATTTCTTATCTAAGGAATTGGTCTTAGAAATAAGGGTGGTGTGATGGTATAACAAAGAGAATGATGTTTAAGGGTGGCTAACAATGGGGTTTCCTTGTTTCTTTTCTTCCCTCCTCGTGGCAGTTACAGAGACATAATAGATAATGGTGAACAACCCATGTACGAAACACAAAATCCCTCCAATCGATAGAAAACGACGATTTGATATTCCACACGATTCTCTTGATCTTGAGTTGGCTAAGGTCCCTAATATCAGCAGAGAGAAAGAAATTGCCAAAACTATCCTGCAATGAACACCACTTCAGTCACTTAACAGTTGATACAATGAACCAGTATGAACATGAATCAAAGAAGGAACTCGTGGTAAAATATAACATGGCATGCTGAGAAAGATAAGTCTAAATTTTCTACTGGATTTTCTGGTGCTGCACTAACCACTAGTAATATACTAATATTGGTATTATACAAATCTTAAATCTAACATATTCAGTTTGAAGACACAACAAAATAATAGGAAAAACCCAGATGAAAAAGACGTACCATGATAACAAGAGAAAAGAAACTGCTAATTGTCTATTGGCTGTTGATCTTTGACATTCTTCTTTTGAGCGCATGCAAATGCACCCACCAAGCAAGTGAGGAAATGCATGAGCAAAGGCCAAGAGAATGGAAGCAGCAACTCCTAGCTTGAAGGCTCCATAGCTAGGGTCTCTACACTCCAGTGCCCACATCTTCAAGTCCTTAACCTGTTTCCATCCCAAAACATGAAAACAAGGCTCATTGCTAATTAAGACTTCTCTTCTCTCACCAACATTGAGAATTGGGATATATGATATATGATACATGTTTACCTTGTTTTGAGCTATTTCTGCTTGAATTCCAAGTATGCCAGCAACAACATCCAACACCAAGACAAGAATGCAGACAAGGAAGCCATAGTTTTGGGCCATTTTCACAAAATTCAAGGCAATGCAGTGTGGCTAAGATGTTAATTGCAGATAACTTGTTCATAACTCCTTACTTTAATAGTGGAGCAGTGTCATATTTAATAGAGGAATACGAATAAAGGTTTGTTGCATATTATGATATGTGCATGAAATTAGCTGTGATCTATGGGTGAAAGTTGCTTTTCCTCTTCAAGTTTACTTTATTCTTCGTTTCTCTTTCTCTTTCCCTTTCCAATATTCCTTCCATGAGGGACACGGAAAGCAGAGTCACCAGAGGAAGGTGACATCCATGTCTTTTGATTCTGGTTATGTTGCTGCAATATTATGCTCTGAGAGTTCTCTATCTTCAACTCTATTTGTATCATAGTTTTGAAAACTGAGTGCAGCACTTACCCATAATTTGTTGGAAAATTATTTTGACGAAATTTGTTTAGAAACATTATTTACAATGTCAACATGGCAGTAGTACTTTATTGAATGAAAGAAAGATTTAATATAATTTTAAAAAAAGAAAAATTTTTGAAAAAAAAAATTATCAAAATTTGTTAAAAAATAATTTATCGAATTATAACAGTCCTAGATCGTAAAAGCAATGCTAATCAAAACCTGTACGTATTCCGCACTACCTTTTTACTTTAAGGTGTTTTCTTAATTAATATTTAGTCTTTAATCCATGTAATTTTGTAAAATATATAGCTTTTATTCTTCTGACTTTTATAAGGACCAAAGACCAAAGTTGTGTATTCTTCATCTTCGATGAGTAGATTCCGTGTTCCTTAGCAACAAATAATAGGTATAATTGGTATAATTACTCCTATAGTACTCAATTTGGGGTTAGTGTATCAAATAGGTATCCGGTTTAAAAAAAATGTCAATTATATTCTAATTTTTGAAAAAGTGTTTTAATTAGGTCTCATTCAGACATAATTGACTAACGCCGTTAGTCAACGTGTCACGTGTCAGTATGTGATTTTTTTGATTTTTTTTAATTTTTTTTAAATTTTTAATTATTTTTTTAAAATTTTTTGAAAATAAAAATAAAAAATGCCACGTGTCAAGTTCCTGTGTGTGACACGTGTGTGTGACACGTGGCATTGGCAGTGCCACATGGCATTGCAATGCCACGTGTCAGTATCACTATCAGATGTCATTGTGCTGATTTCGATTTAGTTCCTATATATGTTTTTTTTGTTTCAATTTAGTACCTACTGATTCAATTTTGACCTAATATTTTTTAATAATTAAAATCCATTTTTATAAAATTAAAAGTAATTAAGTATAAAAGTTTTACAAAAATTAAGTATTTGATATTTATATTAAAATTTAGTGGTAAAAGTCATTTTATTAAGTCATTTTTAATAAAAAAAATTTAGTATAACATTCATACCAATAGAAATTTTGGTTTAAAATTAGTAAGAGACAATATTGTTCTATTTTGGGAAAAAAAATTAACAAAACATGAGTACTTAATAAAAAAGTAATTAATAAAGTAATATGTTAAAAGGTCATTTTTAATAAAAAATATTAGTATAACATTTATACAAATAATAGATTTGGTCTGAAATTGAGAGGAACAATATAAATATTAATACTTAATTTTGTAAAAATATTTATACTTAATTATTTTTAATCATATAAAAAATGGATTACAAAAATACTTAGGTACTAAATTGAAGCAGATATACATACTTAAGTACTAAATTGAAACAAAAAGACATATATGAAGACTAAATCAAAATCAACACAATGACATCTGATAGTGACACTAACACGTGCCACGTGTCACGGGACTTGACACGTGACATTTTTATTTTATTTTTCAAAAAATTAAAAAAAAAAATCACAGACTGACACGTGACACGTTGACTAACGGCGTTAGTTAACTCCGTTTGAAAATGACTAATTGAAGCACTTTTTAAAAAATTGGGATGTAATTGACACTTTTTTAAATCGAGTACCTATTTGACACACTAGTCCCAAATTTAGTATTATACGAGTAATTATACCCAAATAATACTATTGTCTATTATATCAATTAGAATTGAGAAACACCCGCATAATTCTAATCTAAAATCATAAGAACAATAGTATTATACGAGGGTGTGTCTTTTTTATTTTATAGAACATTATTACTACGGAGAAGCATATAGTTGTTCTTATATGTAAAAAATTATAATTTGTAATTTTTATTGTTTTATATCATATCAAATTTGTGTTAATAAAGAAATTTTAAGGAAATTCAAACATTTAACAATTTTATATTTTTAATTTCAATTTAATTATTGTAAACTGTTTCAACTGATTTTTTTAATTAAATTTGGACTGTCACCTGAGACTACTTTCGAAGTTGTTTCAGGTAAATCGAAACAATTTTTTCCATAGTTGTTTAAATATAAAAATATCATTAATACAAGGTTTTTTTTTTTACACACAAAGATTTTTTAAATTTTAAATTTTAATTAATTTTATAAAATATAATATTTAATATTAATAAATAATAAAATAAAAAATTAAATATAATAAAGAATAATAAAATTTATTGAAATATTTTTTTTCTTCGTCTTAAGTTTCTCATGTATTATATACAGGGGCGGAACTATGAATTGACCTAGGGGAGTCACGGCTCCCCCATTTTTTTTAAAAATTTATTATATATATATATATTAAAAATTATATTTATATATTATTTATATTAAATTTATATTATGAAAATTATAATAAAAAATTTAATGGAAATATTGGTTTATAAAAGAGATTATGATTTTTTTTTTGTTATAGCATGTTTTTACTATATAAATTATCATGAAAGTGTGTGAAGAGGAATAAAGTTTAATTAGTCGGATGGTATCCACTTTTATTTAGATGTATTAGTTTTATACCTGCTTTTAAAAAGGTACAATTGAGTCCCAACTTTTGAAAAGATGCTTCAGTTAGGTCCTTTTCAGCAAAAAAATATTAGGTCCTAAATTTTGATATAAATATCAATTCTTAATTTTGTAATTCATTTTAAATATCAATACAGTTAACGGCTATAGTAATTTTTGTCTGAAAGGGACCTGATTAAGACACTTTTCAAAAGTTTAGACTAGATTGACACATTTTTAAAAGCAGGTACCAAACGGACACATATGAACGAAAGTGGGTACCATCCGACTAATTAAACCAAGAAATAAATACAAAGAGATAGATTGGAAAACAGAGGTTTGGGGAACACATAGATTGAGATTGAAGTAATTCTCGCATGATCTCTCACAGATCAATGTTAGTATCTTATTATGATTTATGTATGTCAGATTTATGATTCTTTTTAAGATGTTTCTCTAAATTAAGTTTATCCCAAATTAGTATAAACCTAATTATGATTTTAGGGATTCTTTTATGAAATTGG
>Ga0214545_1013455_pt1 | contig 10124 bp, 6 predicted proteins | sample CNSS4metaG_FD_160064 | JGI IMG/M metagenome (GOLD analysis project Ga0214545, IMG submission 160064) | Root nodule microbial communities from cowpea collected in UCLA plant growth center, Los Angeles, California, USA - CNSS4 | ecosystem: Host-associated > Plants > Roots > Nodule | place: USA...
CATTAGTCTTACACATATAAGACCTTAGACACCACTTTTACACCAAAACCTTAAGGCAATGTTGTTATGAGTCTTTATTCTTATATAGTGTTTAACTTTGTCTTTTCTATCCAATGTGGGACTTTTTGACTCACACTTGAACTATTCCCAACAACGGTTCTGATACCAATTGTTAGGTTTTTAGAGGTTTGGCCATCCAACATTCCACGTCAGTGATCCTCATCAGTCCCAATCAATTAAACGGTGCTTCATCACATTTCAATTTTCTACACTCCATAAATCATCCAACTTAGTTCAATCCAGCATCATTCATTTCGATATGAGACAGAAGCATATTTTAGGATTTATAGCTCTACAAATCTCATCTCTTATTTTTTTTCTTTTTCTAATCTGCTCATGCATTACGATGGTGGTGCCTAAAACGCCTTTGGTGTCATTTTGTTTGAAACAAGATTTTCTATTTGATGGATGACATCTCGGAGCGTGTTGTGGAGATAATGAGAAGACCACGCATTCTGCCAAGTGGACGAACGACAACCTTATCTTAACCTTATTCAAAGGATCTAGAATCTTTGGTTCCTTTTCATTGCAAATGTTGGTGTTTTAAAGTTTGAGTAGTTTCCATGGCTCTGGAATGTGCAAAAGGTGAACATGCCTCATAATAAGTTGGAATAATTTCCACAACTCTTGAATATGCAAAAGTTGAAACTCTCCCATTAGCAGATTACAGGTGAACACTATAAAATATTTTTTTCAATATAAGTATGATTATAGGCACCCTAATACTACAAAATATAATATTTAGAAAATAAAGGAAAGAGACGGTTTGGGTGGGTTTTAATTGGATTTTAATATTGTGTTTTCTTGTAGTGTATCTCCCTCACCACCAGCGGAACTTGAGCTAAAATTTTGGGATGCCAAAATTTTAGTTGAATTAATCTTTTGATCTATTATTTTATTCGAAAATATTATATTAATCCTCTAGATTTTTAACTTTAAATTGGTCTTGAATTTTTAAAAATTGATGCAATTTGATCATTTTGGTTAAATTTTTTGAAGGAAGAAAGGAGTTATTTTCAAAATTAATAGAGATTATGTCAGTCACATCAACAAAAAAAATCATCATTATTTACAACTTCAATTTTTATTGAAAAATCTTGATCCAATTCAAGAAATTTAACAAAAATAAGACCAAATTGTATTATTTTTTAAAAAATTGGGACCACATTGAAACTAAAAATAACTAAAAGATAACTTGATATTTTTGAACTGAAATAAAAACCAAAAGAGTAATCTCAAATCTTTTATATAAACTAGTAATAATATTGTATTTATTTTTTTATGATAATAAAAAATAATAAAATTATTATTATTATTATTATTATTATTATTATAAATTAAATATAAATAATTTTTATTTTACTATAATTAATTTTCATTTATATTGATTAAGTTTAAAAAAATAATTAAATAAAAAGATAGTTAAATTAAACAAGTAATCATTTAAAAAAATATTAAGAAAATAATTATTTTTATTTAAAAATATTCAAAAGGCCAAATTAAAAAGTAAATGTATGTAATAAAAAATATATCTTATACATTAATATATAATTTTTTAAAATATAAAATATATGAAAAATATTAATTTTTAAAAAAGTATATTTAAAAATATATAATAAATTATATACATAAAAAATGTTTGGGGGGCCATGGCCCCCTACGTCATAACGTGGTTCCGCCACTGTCCCTCACCCTCTCTTCTCTCCGTCTTGCAATCTCCAAACACCTTCCATACTTGATCTATTATGACCATTTTTTTCATTTCATGACAGTTTTGCAAGCTTAAGGTGGAACTGGTTTTTCTTTAGGTAATTTTTTCTCACTCACCAAACTAGCAAGGCATGATATCTTTTCTATTGTAGCATCAATAGTTGACAAAAAGATCCACTCAAACTCTGCTTGTTATTTGTGCTTTTGATTGTTGCTTACTCATTGATATAACCCATAATAAAGATTCTAATTTGGCTCGCAACGATGGCCTTCTTCCCTTATAGTTATTTTATGAAAACGCCACTTTTTTTTTTTCATTTTTTGGGGTCTTTTCACCTTGTATTGCGTCCACTGTAACACCCCATTTAATTAATAGTATTAGAAACAAAGTCCTGGAGTGTAGACATTACTCCTCTAGATTATCCAAGAGAAAACCCGAATAAGAAAAGGGCACACTACGATGCCATAACAAAGTATAAAATATAAATCATCAACATTTAGAATTTTAAGCCTAAAGACCAGCGGTACAGGGGCCATAGCTCTAAAGGAAAGTCCAAGTAAACCTATGTCTAGTCCAAGCAGACTATGCAGCGGAACCTCTATCACCTTGATGATTACGGGGAGTTCTCACCTCTGCTCACATCAACAAGTTGACGATCATTGCAAAAGAAAAGACCACACCACAAAACATACAATAAAACAACAAAAGGGTAAGCTAGAGCCAAAATTAGTTTTATCATGCAATCAGATATACTTTCATAATCCAATATACATACATCATCCAAGCAGGTTATGACCTTCCAATCAATACACTAAGACTCGACTCGACTCATCCAGATACATATGATCTGGTCGGATTCAGCGGATGCTTGCACTTGTGGTGGATACCTCTGCTCACCCACGAGCTGCTCACCCACGAGCTGCTCACCCCCGAGCTATGTGTTACAAGTGTTACAATGAATCAATCCCTCACACACAAGGTTAGCCCTTAGTGAGTTTCAAGCCTCCTGCTACTCTCACCACAAAAGTTAGTCCGCTCTAAGTGAGACTAACTGACTCCTTAGAGTGTCAGGATGCAACCTTACCTTGAATCCTTACCAAATTATACAGATGAGGCACCACCATGGACACCCACTAACAGGGGCCATGGAATTACGTCACGACCACTGAAGCACGATCCTGAAATCCCACTTAGAGATCTCAAAGATTTACGTACTGACAACATACCAATCACATTCCAAACCAACAAATAATATTGATCATGCTTTTAACACCTCAAGCCATCCTTTGTAACCCATCCTCATTCATATTCCATGTTGATTTCATACCATCGTATTCTTTCCAATTCGGGGATATAAAACTTCACCTCATACCAATACCATGCCATCAATGTAACCTTATTGCTCACACCGAATTCATGACCACATATATAACCAACCATTTCATTGAAATCGCATGCCAAGATTTATCCAAGTTCATCATTCACACTCCATGAATCACATCACTCATGCAAATTCATTCATCTCAAACTTTATACATGCATACCAAGACATACATATATCACAAAATAGTATTCATCCCAAACAAATGAGTGCCAACATTTAAGTACTTGCAATTCCATACAATCAAGCACAACCCACAACCATAATTCTTACACCAAAATTCCCAAAAAATTTATTATCACAAAACCAAAATCATTGCAGTAATGCGTGACACATTTCTCAAGCTACAGACATCTAATCGACGATCCAACCAGTCAAACCATAAAATAGCATGTTATGAACCACATGCCAAAATTTGAGTTCAATCCAACGGTTAATAAGTCGGAAAAGTCAATTTTACTAAAACTGCGCATATCACAAGGCACTCGCCAGTGACTGTGCGACGCATCAGAATACGAGAAATAGCGTCAAATATCACAGTTTCATGAATATTTGAACCCCTAACTGAGAAATATACCAAAAACTAACGTTTTCCCCCAATCTTTTCTCATATTTCACAAAACATTAATCACATAAAATAGAAATAACGTGAAACCTTAGCTTCCCTTACCTGGAAAAGGGCTAATATTGGACTTCGACTCCTAAGCTAACGAAACCAGTAGCTCCAAGGATAGATCTATGAACTGAAACAGTGGCACGAAAAAGGAGATTGGATTCACACAGCGAGTCCCGACATAAACCATAAAAACAACTTAGAAAGGCTAGGTTCGAGAACTAACTTACGTGAACGGGAGACGGAGGTTGGGCTCACTTGAACTTGGGTAGATCTCCAAACCCTAACAGAGGTTCTGTGGAGAGAAAATGGGTGAGTTAGGGCACTGATTTTCCAGAATGACTTGCAATTGAGGGACCTTGGCTGCTTTAGGGGCCTTGGCACCTTATGGGCCCGCCCTTTAGGCTTAACAGTGTGGCAGCCCTTAACATTAGGGCACTCAATAAAAGAGGGTTTTACATTCTCTCCAATAGCAAAAATTTTCGTCCTCGAAAATTCATTGATGGAATAGGAAGAAAACTACGTTTTTCTCATGCCCTACGACAATCACCACCTAGACATGACAGGTTTGATGACTCCAACACCTATAGCCATTGGAAACTTTGCCTTTGAGCTATGCGATATATGTTCAATAGTGTAGATTGATTTAGTCACTACACTCGAACTAACTTCCAACTTGCAACCTTAACACTGGAATTGCTCTTTCATACTTGCCCAACTAATTTGTATCTGATATACTGACTCACCCACCATATGCTATTTCCTACCTCTTGTAGGTTTTTATCAAAGTCTCATATCACTTTAAGTCTCAAACCAAAGCATGTTCGTTATCACTTCCCGTCATCTTGTTCACCCCTTTATACATCACTCCACTAACTTGATCACTATTAAGTTATGGCCTACTACCTCACCATCAACACCCTTGACCACTTTTATGGATAACGACACTCATAACATCTTGCCTCCTGTACGAACTTCAACCAATGGTAACAAAATCCACAACCAAGTCATTCCATTTCCAAATTAAGCTTCCCTCTTTTACAACCACCAAATTCATTTCGGCATCTCACCTTCATTTCTGATCTACTAACTTGTAACTATCCTTCCACAAAAGCCTTAGAACAATGTCTTTCCTTGACATGGATATTTTTAGTTTGATTTATACCTATCAACTCTAAGATACTTCTCAACTAAGATTTTTTTGAATTGCTTCTTCCCCAACCTTGTTGGGAGACTCATTAGTTCTAGTCGAATGACCAAACTAATGAAATCTCCTCACATATTCTCTTTCAACCCCAAACACTTATGTTTCTCAATCAACCCTTACTCTTAACTCGTCAAATCACGGATCTTGAATTTCATTCCCTGGCTAAACATCTACTCTCACTTTATCAACTCCAAGTTGGCACTCTAACTTGAAATCATAACTCAAATCTCCTACTACTCTTGCAGAACTTTCTCTGAGTAACCCCATAATTTCGACTCTAATTGATTCTTTGAACATCTTTAATTGATACTCATAAGAACAACACTTTTGTTGTTCAACAAGAACTGATTGTCGTAGTAATACTCTAGGTCGTGAGTAAGATAATTCTTTTCACGCACCTCTTACCCTTCATAAGCATCACTTGTCGTCATCCCGTTGCGCTACTCTGATCAACACACAAAGTCACTTATTTGTTTACTCAAAATGATGTTCCTTTCATATATGCTGTGACAAGGAATCAATCATAGCTGAAAAACCTTCTTCCAAAACTTCTATGAAACTTGCAAAATTCTTTTGACTCCCTTGTTTATAGCCTTAACCTCCTATTTTCTCAACATCGCATCCACCCTTTTTAAACCATAGGCCAAAAAGTCTATCCTCCCTTATCCAACGTTTACCCTTGAACAGTCTATCCTCCCACTACCTCTCCTTTAAGATTCACCAAACTCGCAGTCATCCTTGTCATTATATTTAGTATAAGCCACTACTTCTCCAACATCTCCCTCACTCTATATTTACTTCAAATTCTCATTAGGAACCATTCAATTAGAAATTATTGGCACAAGTCCTCCTTCAGACACCAATCCAAAAGTGAACGCCACCACACCAAGGTTAAAATTCTAATACTTGTTTCAGAACACATCTATAATCCTTTTACCATTTAGATCCTCTTCGTCTATTATTCACTTTCATTCGTCAGATGACTCTGATTCACGTGACACTCTGCCCCCCACTATTTAGTTTGATCCGTACTTCATACGCAATCACTGACTTATCCCTTTTTAATGAAAGAACATCACCTTGTTGGTCGTCTCAGCTCATCGGTATGGGATTGAGAAAATAACCAATTCACCCTTGAGACTATGTCCCAACCTTGCAAAGGAAACAATTCGAATTGGGTTTGAATTTAAACACTTTGATCACCACGAAGGCACCACACACCCGAGCAAATCTTCACTTGGCCGCTACTATAACAAAAACCACCTTCTCAAATTCAACTTCTTCTTGCAGACAACCATGACTCCTTTATCATACTGGCGACACCAAGGAGTACATGATCCCAAGAAATCTGGCTCTTAGTCCAAGCATCTCTTTGTAAGGTGCATCTCTGGATGAGATTTATTCGTGCTAACCACTTTAGCATCAACCATCGTAGACACCCTGTCAACCACTAAAACTTTTCTTTTCATCCCCTCCTTCTGGTGCGTGAAACCTTCCACTTTATACCCAAGGTCAAATGTCCTACTCATGGGGACTACTTTTCCTTGAAACATCCCACTAACAATTTGAAAAGACCCATCCTCACCTACTGACTATTAATCTTAGTATGAATCCCTTATGCCACTTCTTCCCTAATCATAAATTCTTCTTTCCCCTACTTAGGAACGTCACCTTTCCTGACTGATCAGTAAACCCCAATCCATCTCAGCCTCTCACTAGAGGTTCATTATCTTTTTGCACTTCGCGATCTCCTCCCTTCCTAGCTTTCTCGTTGCCAAGCAATCTCTCCACTTTCCGTAACCTAGAATTTGCAAATTGTTCCTCCTCCACCACTCCAAGAAGCGCTAGGTGTGACCATATGACTATATTCAATGACACTTCTTCTAACACTATGTATTTGCATGACTCTGAACTTCAACATTATCGGGATGTAGAATCAGGTTGATTTTCCTCAAACGATGTGGCACTTGCATGCACTCATACCTTTCAGTGTTCTAAATCTTTGGATTCAACTCCCTTTAGAAAACTTGTAGTATATGTTTCTGAGAGTCTATCCTTAAAGCCCCCTCTGACCAAACGTTATTTCGTGAACTCTAGCATTTTCTCCAGTATATTAACCCAAGACTTGGATTTCCTTGCTCAATTATATACATCCTACATCAACTTCCTATCTCTGAGGCAAAAAGTTGTCTCAAAGACCTCATCCAACACTTGTAAAGGAAAGCAGACCAAGTTGACATTGGATCTGCATTCCCATATTCCTATAGGCACCAAACGTAGAGTACAAAGGCATAACAAAACAAAACTAGAACATACGAAGCAACACTTCATCATCTACAGACAACCAAACCTTTTCGTCTGTCATCCTTCTTTCCCAGCTAGTAGAATTAAGAAAGGAAAAACAACCTTTAATCTAGTCATGAGTGTGCACCCTCATTACTTTATCAAGGCGTTCTTCTGTTCTTAAAACTTTTGGTTTTACTGACACACTTGACAAGACATGACTACTCATGCTTGCGAGGCATGACAAACCCACACCCTCAGGTTATCCTAAGGACGAACTGCTTTGATACCATAAATGTAACACCTCATTTAATTAATAACGCTAATTAAAGGAATGTCACACGTAATAGTATTAGAAACAAAGTCCTAGAGTGTAGACACTACTCCTCTAGATTATCCAAGAGAAGGGCACACTATGATGCCATAACAAAGTATAAAATATAAATCATCAACATTTAGAATTTTAAGCCTAAAGATAAGCGGTACAGGGGCCATAGCCCTAAAGGAAAGTCCAAGTAAACCTAGATCCAGTCCAAGCAGACTATGCAGCGGAACCTCCATCACCTTGATGATTACGGGGAGTTCTCACCTCTGCTCACATCAACAAATTGATGATCATTGCAAAAGAAAACCACACCACAGAACATACAACAAAAAATAGAAGGGTAAGCTAGAGCCAAAATTAGTTTTATCATGCAATCAGATATACTTTCATAATCCAATATACATACATCATCCAAGCAGGTTATGACCTTCCAATCAATACACTAAGACTCTACTCGACTCATCTAGATACATATAATCTGGTCGGATTCAGCGGATGCTTGCACTTGTGGTGGATACCACTGCTCACCCCCGAGCTCTGTGTTACAATTGTTATGATGAATCAATCCCTCACACACAAGGTTAGTCCTTAGTGAGTTTTAGGCCTCCTACTACTCTCACCACAAGAGTCCGTCCGCTCTAAGTGAGACTAACTAACTCCTTAGAGTGTCAATATGCAACCTTACCTTTAATCCTTACCAAATTATACAGACGGAGCACCACCATGGACACCCACTAACAGGGGCCATGGAATTACGTCTCGACCACTGAAGCACGACCCTGAAATCCCACCTAGAGATCTGAAGGATTTATGTACTGACAACATACCAATCACATTCCAAACAAACAAATAATATTGATCATGCATTTAACACCTCACGCCATCCTTTGTAACCCATCCTCATTCATATTCCATGTTGATTTCATACCATCTCATTCTTCCCAATTCAGGGATATAGAACTTCACCTCATACCAATACCATGCCATCAATGTAACCTTATTGCTCATACCGAATTCATGGCCACATATATAACCAACCATTTCATTGAAATCACATGCAAGGATTTATCCAAGTTCATCATTTACACTCCATGAATCACATCACTCATGCAAATTCATTCATCTCATACTTTATAAATCCATACCAAGACATACATATATCATAAAATAGTATTCATCCCAAATAAATGAGTGCCAACATTTAAGTACTTGCAATTCCATACAATCAAGCACAAAGTCGCCCAACGACCAAGGGCACTCGCCAAACGACCGTGCGACGCATCAGAATACGAGAAATAACGTCAAATATCACAGTTTCATGAATATGTGAACCCCTAACTCAGAAATATACCAAAAACTAACGTTTTCCCCCAATCTTTTCTCATATTTCACAAAACATTAATCACATAAAATAGAAATAACATGAAACCCTAGCTTAAGCCAGCGAAACCAGTAACTCCAAGGACAGATCTATGAACTGAAACAGTGGCAGGACAATTGAGATTGGATTCACACAGTGAGTCCCGACATGAACTACGAAAACAACTTAGAAAGGCTAGGTTCGAGAACTAACTTACGTGAACGGGAGACGGAGGTTGAGCTCACTTGAACTTGGGTAGATCTCCAAACCCTAGCAGAGGTTCTGTGGAGAGAAAATGGGTGAGTTAGGGCATTGATTTTCCAGAATGACTTGCAATTGAGGGACCTTGGCTGCTTTAGGGGCCTTGACACCCTATGGACCAGCCCTTTAGGCCCAACAGTGTGGCAGCCCTTAACATTAGGGCACTCAATAAAAGAGTGTTTTACATTCACGAACTGTGAAAAATCATGGACTAATGTATTTCTTGCTTCGGGATTGCCCAACACTGTTCACTCCAACAATCTACAACACAATACGAAAGAGAGAAAAAATACAAGCTGCCAAATGGTGCATATTGGAATAGGGTTGAATCTTTAGGGTTGCTTTGGACTAGGTTATGTTGCAGAAGGTTAGTGGTAGGTTTCTTTCTTAGTTTGATTATATACAGGTAAAAGAGTTTCGCATAAAGGAATGGTGCAGGTGCATTACAAGAAAAAAAATTATTTTTATATTATCAAAAATTAAAACCTCCGCTAAATTATTTATTCGAGGTTTCAATTTCTCCCACTAAACCATCCTTAAAGATTATGTTGGTCAAGGTTTTTACGAATCCCAGAAAACTTCAATCAATAGTCAAAGTTTCTTACCCTCTTAAAATCTCTGTTAATTACCATAAGTTTTGAAAGCTCATCAAATGCCATGAGTTTTAGAATCCCTATATAAGAATTGCTTTCACAACTTTCTTAAATTATTATAGGTTTCAAAACCTCTATAAAGTACTATAGATTTTTATATTATTAATATTAATTTTTTATTTGCATTCATATATTTTTTCAAGCACAATTATTTACATTTGTTTTATTGATTTATCTATATTTAGTTATAAAAAATAGATATAACACATCTAATTAACAAGTTAAATATAGATAATTAAATTTATATCAAATTTATATCGGGTATAACAA
>Ga0214545_1013459_pt1 | contig 10121 bp, 5 predicted proteins | sample CNSS4metaG_FD_160064 | JGI IMG/M metagenome (GOLD analysis project Ga0214545, IMG submission 160064) | Root nodule microbial communities from cowpea collected in UCLA plant growth center, Los Angeles, California, USA - CNSS4 | ecosystem: Host-associated > Plants > Roots > Nodule | place: USA...
TCTTGATTGATTTAAACAGTCCATTAACCCAGAACTGTGAAATTGATTAATTGAGCTTTAAAACCTAAAGATTTATTCAAGATTCATCTTAAACTAGATAAAATCTTATTAATCAATTCAGATCCCTTTGTGGTTAAGATAATTAGACAAATCTGTTTTTAACAAAAGGAAGGTGAAAAGTGATTGTCACGTGTCACTTCTAATTTTTTTTTTATTTTTTTAATTTTAAAGAAAAAGTGTCCACATGTCAACTTAGCATTGTAACACATGACAGTAGCAGTGTCATGTGTCAAGCTAATGTCAATGTTACATGTCAAAATAGTATCATTACCACATATTAATGTCACATGTCTTATATTCAATTCAGTCTATATTTGTGTTAAATTGAACAAAATTAACTAAAATATTTTTTTGTAGTGAATAGGGAGTAAATTAAATAAAATTAACGAAAATTGAGACTGAATTGAATATAAGATACTGACATTAACACGTGGCAATGATACTGAGTTAACACGTGACAATGATACTAATACTACCATGTGTCACAATGCTAACTTGACACATGGACAACTTTTTCAAAATTAAAAAAAAGGTTAAGAATTAAGAAAATAAAAAAAAATTACGGAATAACACGTGACAGTCACAGTTCATCTTCCGTTGACAATTTAAACGTCGTCACAAAAAAGGACGAAATTGATCACAATTTACAAAAATTAGGATGTTTTTGAACTTTTCAAAAATATAAATACTAAATTGAACAAAGTAAATGAAATTTGAGACAAATTTGGGACCAATAATGTATTTAAGCCCAATTTTAATGAGAAATTCTTGTATTAATTGATTGTTGATATAGTTCGAGTAACATTTAATTTCTTAAATTAAGTCCGGGGAAGATAATGAATATGTATTCATCCCATTTTAAATTATTAAAACACTCAAACAAATTTTCTCTTTCTAGCCTTTAATTAATTTTGTTTCATTTGCAAAACCCTTCTTTTTCTTTTTTCATATAACTTTTCTAATGTTTGAACCCCAATCACTCTTGGCTAAACAATCTAGAGTAAATTCAATCACTTCTAGCTAATAATCACTTTTGACTAAGATTGAGTACTCTTTAGAATGCATTCATTCTTTGGAAATACATTGGCTTCTAATTAAAGATTTGGTGTGGGGAGAGGTTTAAAAGATCACATAGATTTTTGCACACTAGAAAGAGATGAAGTGTCTTACAATTAATGTAAGGTTTAAAAATATTCTACTAGTTTGTTATTCAAACACAAACAATGTTTGAACAATAAAATTGATAATATTTTTGCAATTCTTGATCACTTGTTTTTATTGTCTTCAACCGAAAAGATTTTTTAAATACAAAGTTGAAAAAAGAGTTATTATAAATCATTTAGTACTCGCCGACAAACTTCACTTCAAATTTTCATCTTCAAGACTTCTGATATTCACAAATATATGTAGAGATACATTAAATGTACTACATGTACTGCATTGAAGTTCTTAATAAATATGAAAATATAAAAACATTCTCTATAACATTTTTTTTATGAAAGAGAAATTTATTTACCAATTATGTCATATCTTATTCTTTTAAATTTACATTTTAGGGTTAAGATTGCGTAGAAATTATTTGACGATTTCATTTATATTAATTTAACAAAGACGACGAAAAAATATTAAGAGAAAAAGCAAAGAAAGTGACGAAGCTGAACACAATAAGAGGAAAGTATGGAGGAAGCAAGAAAGAAATAAAGAAGGCTGGGAAATCAAGAGAAAACTGAAATAATTATTTTTAGAAATTTTGCTTAGCTGAACTTCTCTGACTCTCAAAGAAAAATAATATTAAAAAAAATGGAAGAAACATTACCTAATCATCACGTAACGATATTATTCTCTACTTTAATTATTTAAAAATATATAAAAATATTATTAAAGCGGGAATTATAATACGTTTTTAAACATATTTTTTATTTGTGGACATAATTCTTTTGCAGAAATTAGTTAAAATTATTGATCGTTTTCATTCACTTTAATAGTATCGAAAAAAAAAGAGGCGGTCACTGACCATTATGTGAATGCGTGTTTGGATAGAGTATTTTAATGAAATAATTCATTTTTTTAAGAATGTAGATTTCTTTGTAATGAAATACTTTGTTTGGATAGAGAAATTAAAAAGTATTTTAAATGCAAGCATTTTTTTGAAGGATTTCAATTAGCTAAATTAGTAGAAATTCAAATACCCTCAAAATAGGTGAAATTTGAAATTCTTCTCACTCAACCTCACATTCTAGACGACCCGGACGGGCACGACGACCCAGACGGGCCGGACGACTCGGATGTACCCGACGATCAGGACGTGTCCGACGACCCGGACAGACCTGACGACCCAAACGGGCCCGATGACCCAGATAGGTGATGACCCAAACGGCCCGACGATCTAGACGAGCCCGATGATCCGAATGGGCCTGATGACCTAGACGGGCCAGACAACCCGGACGAACCCGACGACCTAGACGGGCCCGACGACCCGGACGGGCCCTTCCAAATCATTGGGCTCGTACACCCATTCGGGCCCAAAGACCTGGACAGGTCCGAGGACTAGGATGGGCTTGAGGACCCGGACGGGACCGACGACTTGGACACGTCTAACGACCCAAACAGGACCGACGACCCAGACGGGCCCGATGACCCGGACAAGCTTGATGACAGAGACGGTCCCAACGATCCAGACGGACTCGATGACTCGTACGAGCCAGACTATCCTGACGAACCCAACGATTTTAAAGGGCACGTACGAGTTGTCGGGCCCGTTCGAGTCTCGGGCCCGTCTAGGTCATCGGTTTTGTCCGGGTCGTCGGACGTGTCCAAGTCGTCGAGCCCATTCAAGTCGTCGGACCCGTCCGGGTCTTTGGGCTTGTTTGGGTGTACGGACCCGTTCGAGTCGTCGAACCCGTCCGGGTATTCGGCCATGCCCGGGTATTCGGCCCCATCCGGATTGTCGGGCTCGTTCAAGTCGTCGGGCCCATCCAGGTTGTCGGGCCCGTTCGGGTCGTCGGACCCGTCTGGAGCATTGGGCCAATGACCTAGACGGGTTTGACCGGGCCATATTGACGAACTTGACGGCACAATCGTGCAGTATGGGCCGTCAAGCCTCTAGATCATCGGGCCACCCAGCCTGTCTGGGCTTCCCGGTCGGTCCAGCTCAGGTGGGTCGTCGGGTCTAACCAATTCGGTTACGTAGTTGGGTATGCCCGACCCATCTGGGTTGTCGAGCATGTTTCTAAATTTATCACGAACTCAAAACATAATTAAGCATAAAATAAATATTGTTAAAATTAACTTTTATCTTACAATAAATTCAAATTTTTTTTTCCAAACAAGAAATTGAAATGTAAGGTATTTTAATTTCCTTATCCAAATAAGTTATTTAAAAAATGAATGGAATTTAATTACAAGCAATTCAAATACAAAGCATTTCAATTTCTAAACATGGTTGAAATGTTCTATCCAAACACAAGGTAAGAGAAAATATTTCTCATCAATATTAAAAAATTAAAAAAATAAGTCAGAAATACAAAGTGACACATTCAATATAATGTGTCCAAAAGAGAAGTAACACTATCTCTAAGACTAATTTTAACTTATTTTAGGATTAATTTTTTTTAGATTTTAACTTATTTAGATTAATTTTTATTAGATTTAGGAAAGATAATTATACTTGTTGTTTAAGAAAATAAAATGTATCATTTTTATATTAAATCCTTAGTAATAACATGTTTCCCTTATTGTTATTTTTTATTTTTTGTAATAAATTATTTAATAATTAACATTTGGAATAATATAGAGTGAGTATGCCACAAGTACAAATATAGATGTTAGCTAATGATGATGAATTTGAGACAAATTTTATATTCTTTAGATATATAGATGAGATGCAAATGATTTTTTATTTCAAGGATGAAGAGAGTCGTATCTGTAAAAATATGTCAATACACAAAAAGAGAGGGTTAAACTGTATTTTAAAACCTTTTGAAATAATTTTGCAAAGTTTTTTCAGATAGATGCTAACAGACAAAGTTTATTTTTGACAGACAATCTATCAAGTAGTTTCCTTCAACGTATTGTTTGATGAAGATAGTCAAATGCACCTTTAAATTTGATATGTGTTGTCATAAATGTTTTTCAAAACTTGTTTTGGCAACTCCTTCTTAAGCTAGATGAAGATTAATAACATGAAATCTAAAGAGACGAGGGACGAGGAATGAGATTTACACAAGTTGTTTAATACTAGTTTTCCTGTAAATAGCATACGACATCAAGTTCCCAATCAATTGATTGAGTTCAACTAAGTAGACTATTGTTGCAAAGATACAAGAAAATGATGTTTGGACCTCAATCATAATTAGCTAAACAACTTAAGTATTATTTGGAACAAACTCACTTATTGGTAAAAACTCGAGTATTGTTTGGATCTCGATCACTTCTGGCTAAACAATCCAGAGTAAACTCAATCACTTCTAGCTAACAACACAGAGTATTATTTGTAACCATAACCACTCCTGATTAAGATTGAGTATTCTTTGGAATGTAGTCACTCTTGGCTTTAAAACATAATCACTTATGGTTAATGATTTGGTGTAGGGAGAGATTTAAAAGACTATAAAGTTTTTCATACTAAAAAGGGAGGCATCGTCTCACAATTAGTGTAAGGTCTAAAAACATTCTACTAGTTTGTTATTCAAATGAAAACAATGGTTTAGCAACGAAATTGATAGTATTTTTGCAATTCTTAATCACTTGTTCTCCTCGCCTTCAACTAGAAATATTTTTTAAATACAAAATTAATAACAAGAGCTATTACAAATCATTTTTTACTCGTTGAAAGACTTTATTTCAAAATTTTCATTTTCAAGACTTCATCATACAGTGCATGTATGTTTAAATTTTTTATCTATTCTTTAAATTCATGGTATCTAAACATTAAGCCTCAATTAAAAAAAATTCAACTAACTTAAAATAAAGCATAAGATTCTACAAGACATATAACATTTCCAAAATTGATATGAGATACGTCATAATGTGCATTAGCATTGAAGCAGCTTATAAAGTATCTTTCAAGAAATTTTTTATGTTGACTTTATGAAATCTTCATTGGTAAATGTAAAAGGGTAAAAACATTCTCCGCAATAAGAAATAAACTCATAAGATTTTATTTAGGTACAACTTTCACTTAAAGTGTGTTATGTGCATGTAATGAAGCAAATAGAAGACAATGATTTATGGTTTCTTATTTAACACTTAATCAAAATTATTTCAACAAGGACAATGATATTTTGACCCACTCTTTTTTATTTATTTTTAATTCAACACTTCAATCACTATTAGATCATTACATCATTTGAAAAAATTAAAATAAATAATCTAATAATAATCAAAGAAATAAATTAAAAATAAATAAAAAAAATAAATTAAACTATCTTTGTCCTTCTAACAAAAGTTACATCGTGATCAAACTGCAATTTGAAATACTATATATATAATTATTTTAAGAACCGAAAAAGAAAGGCTGTATCGAGAAGAATCACGTTCAACTCTTACAACGATATTCAAATGTTGGGTAGCTGTCATCAATCAATATTCAACGGATGACTGAAAAAAAAAAAAACAGATATTGTTCATTAGTTTCCGCAAAACAATAGGTCACACATGGCGGCGCAGCTTGCAAAGTGGCGTAACCGACAAGAAGCAGAGTCAACGCCAAGTAACAGTTATTGTAGCACACAATCATTCTATTCTACAATTTCTGAGTGTGCAGAGAAATGGCCATTGCTCTTATCTGCAACTTTTTATTACTCTTTTCTCAGATTTGCAGTGCAGCTTTCACCATCACCCAGCTCGAACCACTCTCCGACAATGGCACCACCTTGGTTTCCAAGGAGGGAACCTTCGAGATGGGTTTTTTCAGTCCAGGGAGTTCCGACAAGCGCTACATCGGAATCTGGTACAAAAACATCCCTGTCAAAACGGTGGTTTGGGTGGCCAACCGCGACAATCCAATCACACACAACAACAATAACAACAGCGGCAGCAACAACAACTCCGGCACAAACAAGTTTGTCATAAGCCAAGAGGGAAACCTCGTACTCTTCACCGAGAACGAGACTCTTGTTTGGTCTGCAAATGCAACGAAGAAGGTTTCGAATCCAGTTGTGCAGCTCTTAGATTCTGGAAACTTGGTTCTAACTGATGCAAATGACGAGACTGTTTTTCTGTGGCAGAGCTTTGACTTTCCCTGTGACACACTGTTACCAGGTAGGAGGGTGAAATGAAATAATTAAGAAGATACATAATTATTTTTTATTATTATTGTATTAAAAAAATTAAACTGAATTTCTTTTTTACTTTTTAAAAACTTATTATTTTTTAATAAAAAAATAATTTTTTGACTACTAAATTTTAACAACTTTCTTTTATAATTTTAGGTAGTATTTTTAAAATGGTTCATGTTCTTATTCTCATTATTCTAAATACATTTAGAATGTGGAAGATGTCAATATTTTCGATATGTCTGCTTATATTAAATCAATTATACTTTACTATAGCATAAACACACAATCATTAACGTGTCCGTATTTTTGTCATATTATTTTATTTTATTTCATTCATTTAAAATTTAACTGGTGTAATAATATACCCTAATTTCAAATTTAATATACTTTTCAATATATACCCATTTTTTTTATCTCGTTTTATTTTAAGATTGAAGTATTATTTAGCATATTTAAATTTAAAATAACTCGTGTGATTAAAATGAGGTGAGGACAAATAAGATGTCAGAAGTTATAAAAAAAAAACAGGTAAAATATTAGTAGTTTGGGAGAATATTAAGTTTTAATAGTTATTTAAAAGAAAATAAACGAAAGTATTTTTTTTTATATAGTGATAGGAAAACATGTATGTACACAATTCTTAAGTTGTACGTAAGATAAGATGAAAATTATATTTTAAAATGATTCCTGGTAATAGTCAAGTTGAAAGAAGTGTAGAGTAATTGTAGTGCAGTTTCACTTGTTTAAATTCTTTCAAATCAAACTTTAATTAAATTCTTTAATGGATCTTTAGAGTCAAGATTATGTACTGAATTTTGAATTTTGTGTGTTATTCTTTTATTGTATTGATAGTATATTTTGAAGACTTTTAGTGTATTGGTAGTATATTTTTAAAAGCAGCAATACCAAATACTAAAAATTCAATGAAGAATTCAAATATTCAAACTTTAATATAAGTTGCACATAAAAAATTCAAATTTTCAAACTTTAAAATAAGTTGCACATAAAAAATTCAATAAAGAATTCAAAATTTCAAACTTTAATAGTTATATAAGAGAACAAAAACTTAATAAAAAATTCAAATTCCCGTCTAAGTCCAAAAATTTAATAAAGAATTGAAATTTCAAACTTTAATATAGGTTGTATGTGTATAAGATGAAAATTATATTTTAAAACGATTTCCTATGATAGTTAATTAAGTCGAAAGATTTTAGAATATTTATGATTAAATCAATTTGTTTAAACTCTTTCAAATCAAATATTACAACTCTAAATTTTCTTATGGCTTTTTAATATTTTCTTTCTTCAATTTCAATTTTGTTAAGAAAAATAAGAGTATTTAGTTAATAAGAAAATTTTAATTTTTATATTTATAAAAAAATGAAAATATTAAATGGAAAATAATGACCATAAAATAAAAAAAGTGTGTAAAGATTTGTTATAAAAAGTATGTATCAATGAAATTATGAATTTTATTTTGTTTCTTATATTATATAATTTTTGATGTGATTTAGTGTGAATTATTGATTAATTAAAATGTATGATTATATTTTTTTAAATAAATGATTCATATTAAATTGTTTCAGAAAATAAATTATTAAAGTAAATAAAAAATATATATATAGGATGATTGAGATTATTGATTGTTGTGACGATATGAACAGGGATGAAACTTGGGTGGGACTTGAAAACCGGTCTGAACCGGAAACTAACAGCATGGAAAACATGGGACGATCCATCTTCCGGGGACTTCACATGGGGGGTGGAGTTAGGAAGCAACCCCGACATCGTGATGTGGAAGGGCAAAACCGAGTACTTCAGGACAGGACCCTACACCGGGAACATGTTCAGCGGGGTATACGGTCCCAGAAACAACCCACTCTACGATTACGTTTTCGTCAACAACACAGACCAAGTCTACTACCGATACACCCTGCGGAACGCTTCCGTCATCACCATAATCGTCATGAACCAAACCCTCTATCTCCGCCACCGCGTCACGTGGATTCCGGAGGCCAAAGCCTGGACCATTTACCAGTCGCTGCCGATAGACAGCTGCGACGTGTACAACACGTGCGGACCCAACGGAAAGTGCGCGATCGCGGGGTCGCCGATTTGCCAGTGCCTGGATGGGTTCGTGCCGAAATGGTTGCAGCAGTGGAACGCGATGGATTGGAGAGAAGGGTGCGTGCGGAGTGAGGAGTGGAAGTGTGGGGTGAAAGACAGAGATGGGTTTCGCAGATTTGGGGCTATGAAATTGCCGAACACCACTGGTTCTTGGGTGAATCAGAGTATGACGCTTGAGGAGTGTAGGGATAGGTGTTTGAGGAATTGTTCTTGCAGTGCGTATTCGAATCTGGACACCAGAAATGGAGGGAGTGGGTGCTCTATTTGGTTTGGGGATCTTTTTGATCTCAGAGTTATCGAGAGTGGACAAGATTTGTATGTTCGAATTGCCACTTCGGAAACAGGTACATCCACTCATTCTTCTCGGCATTAACTAAATTTTAATTTTTTCTTAAATTTGATTACTTCTATTTTTCTTTCTAATTTTTTACATATTCTTTTGTTTAATTTTTTTATTAATTAAATGACGTTATTATTATTTTGTAATCGAAAATATAATGTTATGCTAATAATAGTAAGTAATCGTAAAATATCAAATCTATAATAATATATAAAGAGATTTCCTCTTTTTGTGTTCATATTTTAAAATACTAATTTTATTTTTTAAAATATAATTATTTATTAAATTTTTTAAAATTAATCGTTACAATTTACAAGTTTTTTTAAAAAATTATCTATTTCCGCTTTTTCTTTTTTCTCTATTTATCAACCATTATTTCTTATTTTTTCTGATATATTTCACTTTATTTTTAATAAATATAATTTTATTTTATATATTAACTTAAAAACATTATATTATCATCATTTACTAATATATCATGCATATTTAGAAAATGCATACACACATGCATGATCGTGCTTGTGAGTATGCTAGTTGTTAATAATAGAAATAATATTGTTATTATTGTAAAATAGCAAATTACTTTTATTGATTTTAGGTTTAATAACATTCTTTGTCGGTGTTTTATATTATAAGAAAATTTGTATATAATGATGATTTATTTGAGTCATAAAAAATATGTTTAGAGATAATTTTTTAATTGAAAATCAATTTTAAAATTATTTTTTTAGATAAAATTTTGATAATTAATGTTAATAATAAATTTTATTATTGAGATCAAAATTAAAAATTAAAAAGTTAAACTATTAATCATTTAAACAAAATTAAAAAGTATTAAATTAAATAAAATTTACGAAAATTAAAACTTGAAAAAAAAAATATTAAGATGATCAAAAATATAATCCAAATGGGTTATTTAAATGATATATTATTAACTTTTAATGTTTAGTACGATATTAGTTTGTGGGCCTTCAGTAATCACTTTTTTTTTTTGTTTTTGCTGACAATTGTTGAATCATTGTGCAGATGGTAAACAGGGCCGGAGGAAAAAGGTAATCGCGGTGGCTTCAGCCGTCGCATCGTTGGTGTTTGTGATGCTATTAACATTCTGCATTTACATCACCAAACGAAGATATAAAGGTAAATTCTTGGCCAGAAAATACTTAATACTTACCTTTGTTTATTAGTATTATTATTTTTTTTTACTTTTTTAGTCACTTTTGAATGGGTATTGGAACTATACTAATTGTAGATAAACACTGAGTGAACTTGCTTATTTAAGGAAATTTTTTTTTTTTTTTTGTTTGTTTTTTTTT
>Ga0214545_1013470_pt1 | contig 10111 bp, 8 predicted proteins | sample CNSS4metaG_FD_160064 | JGI IMG/M metagenome (GOLD analysis project Ga0214545, IMG submission 160064) | Root nodule microbial communities from cowpea collected in UCLA plant growth center, Los Angeles, California, USA - CNSS4 | ecosystem: Host-associated > Plants > Roots > Nodule | place: USA...
TGTGGAGACCCAAGTTTCAGCCCTTAACTCCCTCCCCTCTCTTTGCCACTTACACCACTGAACTTCATTTACACTGCACTGCACCTTTCCTCCCTTCCCTCTTCCTCTGCCTTCTCTCTACCAAAAGCTTGAACTCATTCTTCAATTGTTGCAGAGTCCAGACCTGAGGCTAGTCCAGGATCTTCTCTCTCAGCTACAATTCCCCCTCCTCCATGTAATTTGTTCCTAACCATTTCATTTTTCCTTCAATTCGAAAATCTTAGAATCCCTTCCTGCTGTTGGGAACCCTCCTCATCTTAGAATCTGTAATTTTAGCTCATTGAGTGGTATAGCTGAAGCTCTTGGGTGGGAGGATCCTAATTAATTAGAAGGATATATATAGGTAAGGGAAGCTAACCCCTTTCCTCAAATTTGTATAGAAAATCCATGGATGAGCTTGAATTATGTAATTAAGTGATGAATTCGTGTTTGTATTGCGTGTGTTGGTGAAAATTTACTTAATGATTGATGGAAACTGGTTTGTTGCATGTGGGAACAGGTGTGTGACCTGGTATTTTCGCCTAGGCGAGTTACTCTCGCCTGAACAAAAGCATCAGGGGACGCACCTCTGTTCCTGCGCGAAGTCTCGCCAAGGCGAGCTGGGGTCGCCTGAGCGAGATAACGACCTCGTCTGGGCGAACCAGCCTAGCCTGAGCGAGAGTTCGCCCAGGTTTTTCTTTTTGCCCCTGTTAGTGTCTCGCCTAGGCGAGAATGACTCGCCTGAGCGAGATAGCCCCTCGCCTAGGCTAGACTTTCTAGGCTGAGCGAGTGGTACTGTAGTTGAAGTGCTTCAATTCTGTTTTCCTTAGTAAAATTGTATGTTTTAGAGCATTTTTGTGCAAATTAGACTCTGTATGATTGGAATGCTACCAGTGATGAATTGAATGATTTAATTGGATGAATGTAAGTATGGAGAGATGAAGTTTGAATGGAATTTCAAGGGAAATCCAAGTAGAAATTGTAGTGTGTGTAAGGATGTAAGGAATCTATAATGGTTGGTATCCTGAAACTCCAATAATCGTTCAAGCTCAGATAGAGTAGAATGGATTATGTCGTGAGGAGTAGCAGGAGGTCCTCGTCGTCGGACTCGATCAAGTCTTAGACGTGGAGGGGACTTACCCTGGGAACGGTCGGGTGAATACCCCATGTGTCCAGACTCTGCAGAGTCTGGGAACCGTTACAGGTGCAGGCCATCAAGAGCTCCAACGTCACTTACACAATCCGGATATCGAGTCTAGGATTTTTGATTGAATTACATGCTATAAATGACATCTTAAATTGCGAAGTGTGTTGATATTTGTTTCTTTCAGTTAGCTTACCATTCTTGTTGTGTGTCTGTTTTTGCATATTACCCCTTTGCAATGATCACCTATGTTTGGTGGGAGCAGAGCTGAAACCAGATGGAGACGTTTCCTCTTGAGCAGAAGTTGGAGTTTGGCAAGGAGTGCCACCATAGTTAGACTTTTACTGTACATTTTGAGGTCTTGAGTGTAGTCTAGCATCCCTTCTACCCACTCTTACCTAATGTATATGAGTTCATAGATGTATCAGTGTGGAGGACTGTACTAGATATATTTATTCTACGTCTGTATGTTTGCTCCTACTATCTGTTATGTTTGATCATAATATAATGTTTTATTTGATAGTATGGAAAACTATTAAATGGGATGTTACAATGTGTCCATTAAACAATTTTCTCTTAATAACTTTCATCATAAGTTCATAATTTCCAGAAAAACCTCTTCTTTTATTTTACTTTTATGAATTTTGGCGGACTCAGCTTTACACACTCTTTGTCAATGTATTTAATTTCTTAACTTATTTATTTCTCTTTATTAAAAATCTTGGCAACTATTGTTGATAAATGGACCACGAATACTTTTTTCTACATTGATGTTAAGTTTGTTTAATGGTTTTATTTTTAAGCAATATAAATATTCTTTTACCAAATGACCCGAATTATATATATTGGGAAATGTGCTTAGGTTTAAAGATAAATATAGTCTAGGAAGTTGAAATTTGCTTATAATTAAGTTCCCCAATATTTTTGGGTATTGCTAATCAGTGCCCTAAGGACACTGGTTAAGGATAGTTAATATACACGAAATTTTACAAAAGTACATAATTAAGTGTGATATTAATTAAAATCTGATCTAACAACTATTAATGCAATTTTATTTTAATTAAAGGACAAAAATATCCATAAGTGATGTACATATGTATTTAATATTTTATTTAATATTTATTAATAAAATAAATGTATTTTAATGTAAACATAAAAAAGTTGAAATTAACAAAAAAATCAGGAAAAAAAAATAGTGTTGAACATCTAAAATTGTAAAAAAAAAATAATTAAAGTATCAATTTTGAGTAGAGACTTTAAAAATTCTAAAGTCCTAATTGTATCAAAAACATATTGTCTAGAAATTAAAAGGATATTTTTGTCTTTAAAAAAGATGTAATATGCATTTATACTATTTTAATTAATGTATTTAATTATTTCAGTTTTCAATGTAAAAACTATAGTACCAATGCACATTAATGATTCCTTAACCAGTGTCCTTAGGGCACTGGTTAGCATTCTCCTTTTGTTTATATTGAAACTAAATAGAGAGCACTTATAAGTCTTTGTGTTTCGTGGAACAAAGTTATGTTATTTCTTGGATCAAACTTTTGTTATTGTCACATGCTATTAATTAGCCTCGGCTTTACAACGTGAATTGGACTCGTGTGGCTGTGAATTTCGAAGAATTTGATAAGGTCGTGTTGTTGACTCTCATTGCATAATTGTTTGGGGGAGTTAATCCTTGGCACTTAATATGCACGGACCTTGACATTGATAGAATTAAATGTATAGTTTTCTATATTATGACAGGCACCTTCTAAAGATTTTAAACATAAAGATAGAATTTCATTTGATATCTGCAGAAGAAAACTATTACAGTTAATTCATCTTAAGAGTTTAAATGTCATCATTATCTTTGTATAAAATTAATCAAAATAGTAAAATCCAACAATATGCAAAAGTACTTAAAAAAAGGTTATCTTGTATTTCTTTTAGTTACTTAGTTAGTTACTACAGTTATAGAAAGAAGTTGATTTTGTTCCAATAAAGATGGGTTCAATTGGTTTTAAAATATTTTTTACTCAAACTTAACTTCAAAACTTATTTCAGACTTCACTGAACCCAATTGATGTAAAGAAAAACAATAAAATATGATAAAGAAAGTGTAACGTCCCATTTAAATAATGACATAGTTAAATGAAACATCACACAAAATAATATATAAAGAGCATTGCATAGGAGTGGAAATATTACTCCTTACATTAATCCAACATAATTAGGAAGGAAAACTAAGGCACACCATGATGGCAATACAAAACAGGATAAAAGTTCAATAGTACTTAAAATAAATGCCCAAAAACACAAGGCAATACATGGGCTACGACCCTAAAAGAGAACTCAGAAAGAAACAAGATTCTGAACCAAGACGAGCTAAGCAGGAACCTCCATCACCTGATGACCACGGGGAGTTCTCGCATCTGCCCACATCAATAAAATTGATGATCATCCCAAAAAGAGAAAACCACACATAGAACATACAAACAAACAAACAGAAAGGGTAAGCTAGAGTGGAAAAATGTTTTATCATAATATGGAGCATACAATTTAAAAGTCATGAGCACATAAATCAACCAAACATATAATGACCGACAAGCAAAACACTAAGACTCAAGGACACGATTATCTGGATACATATAATCAGTTGGATTCATCGGATGCTTGCACTTGTGGTAACCTCTACTACTCTGCAGAGCTATTGTCAATGGGTTTCACCCTACCACTCACAAGGTTAGCCTTCAAACATCTAAGGCCATTATCCTGCCAAAGACTATAGGACCTCCTACTACTCTCATCACTTGAGTTAGTATGCTCTACGTGAGACTATATGACTCTTTAGAGTGTCAGGATGCAATCCTAACTTGAATCCTTACTAAATTATATAATGAGGCACCACCATGAAATCCCGTGGAATTACGTCCTAACCATGAGGCACCACCTTGAACTCCCACTAACAGGGGTCATGGAATTACGTCTTGACCAATGAGGCACCACCACAAAAAATCATCGTGGAATTACGTCTTGACCAATAAGGCACCACCATGAGATCTCACCAAGAGATTCATGGAATTTTGTCCTAAACCACACCAAGATCATGTCTCACCAACTAAGTATAAAGTTATCATGCATACCAATTCCATGCCAATATTTATAATCAACCAGATCATGCCAAACTCATCAATTCCAAACCATAAAACATTGAATACATGCAAAATCACCCAATTCATGCTTTAATATAGTAATCTAACCAAGCATGTGACCATCACTCAAGAATAGAGAAGAAAACAGCACATGAGCATGTTCTCGCCGAATTCTCGCTCAGGCTAAAAGGCCTCGCTCAAGCGAGCTCCTTTCGCCTAGGCGAGAGCTCGAAAAGAGGAACAGTGGTGCTCTCGCATTCTCTCATTTAGGCAAGACCTCCTCGCCTGAGCGAGATGGCTTCTCGCTCAAGATTGGAGCTCGTTGCTTGAGCAGCATTTCGCGCAAGCACCTAGGAGAGCTCCTGATACTTTTGCTTAGGCGAGACCCACTCGCTTGGGCAAGAATATTAGATTTTCTCCAGTTCACGCAGGCCAACACACAGATTCATCCAGAGTAAAGCACAATACATATTCATAACATGCTAAACATCATATAATCACCAAAAACACGGAACAAAGTTGAAAAACAGACAATATACATTAAAAGTGTGAAACCCTAGCTTCCCTTACCTGGAAAAGCTACTGTCAGAGGTTTTAGGTACAAGTAGAGAAGCACCGCAGCTCCTAGGACAATTTAGCGAGCTAGAAAATAGTGGAAATAGATTTAAAAAAGGGTTACCCAAAGTGAACCTTAGTTGGAATCACGACAACAGAGTTAGAAAAGAGAAAGGTATTAGATGAGGAACAACTTACATGGAGAAGAAATGGTTTTGAGCTAGCTTGACCAAAGTTGGGACCAAACACTAGCAGAGCACTACGTTCTCAGTTGTGAGAGGAAGGAGAGGAACAGGTTTTTGAAAGTGGTAGAAAGTGAGAGTGTTAGGCTGGTTTAGGGGCTTTGGATACCCTATGGGCCAGCCTTAGGCCCAACTGATTAGGGTAGGCCCTTAAACATTAGGGTTGAAAAAAGTGAGTCTTACAAAAAAGGGCTAAACACAAACATTTATACGGTTTGGGATCATCATTAATCCTATGTCCATTCTATGCATTTCCATCAAGAAAAAATTGGTTTAACTAACAACAATAAGAGTTTGTACAAATCATAATGCAGTTACAACACTCTCCTAGAGGATACCCTCAATCTTGCACTGAATTCAAGGAGGGTTTATAACCTATCCACTTGACTCCCTTTAAGAGAATATTGGTCTCTATCCACTCTTTGACTTGGGCTTTGTGCATTCAGTGGCACAAAGGAACCTTCCATCCATAAGAAACTATAATGAGATAAAAGAAATTGTTAACCAGTAGAGCATTTTGTTTGATTCAATGTTGATCGGTAACCAAGAGCCACAACCAGAAAGAAGGAGTTGGTACAATGAGATTATTTTTTGTTGGCTCTTGTGGTAAGTTGAGAATGAAACTTGAGTAGCTAAAAGTTAAGACAACAATTTTCCATAGCCTTCAAGAGGAAGATATTCAAACTCGGAAGGTTTTGTGTTGGAGGATTAGGAGAATTATATGTAGACTAAAGAAAGTAGTTAAATGGACTAAAAAAATATCATAGACTATGGTATAAGTGGTCTTATTGGTTTATTATCTCCCAAGGGTATTGTAGAAGGCCTTTTACAATCCTTTGTCTCCTTTGTCTACCTATTACTTTACATACATGACATGTTGATTGCATCTCGATATCGAACTAAGATTAGTGTTAGGAATAGTCCAAGTATGAGTCAAAAGTCTCACGTTGGGAATAGTTCAAGTGCGAGTCAAAAGTTTCATACTGGATAAAGTAGACAAAATTAAACACTATATAAGAATAAAGACTCACAATACTATTTTCTTAATGTTTTGAGTTTTTTTTTTTCCGATAAAGAATAAAATATGCACTAACCCTTTTAAAAAAAAATTGTTAAGACATACATTCTTTTAGTTAAAAATAATGTCAAATGTTTTATGTATAAAAGTAATCTCATATATATATATATATATATATATATAATCACAATTTCTTGGTCAATGATTATAATCAAATCATATGAAAAAAATATAACCCATCTAGAAGGTTGAAATCACGTGAATTTGAAATATAGGATATGTGCATAATGGAGATGCTATCAAGATAGAGATAATGAACGAGTAATAAAGTAATACAACGGATAACGAATAAAATTAATGTCTCAACAGATTAAATATATTAACTTTATTATTAAAAAAGTATTGTACGAAATTAATTACAACATAATTTTGCATAAAAAAAATTAATAATAAAATTACATAAAAAAAATTATTTTTAAATTTATTTTAGGTCTCTCAAATTCTTAACATAATGGATCAACACTCATATCCGACATGACATGTTTTCATCTATAAGAGAGATATACTTTTACTAAATTATCCTAAAATTATGTTTAAGGGAAATTTACTTGTTGGCATTTATAACAGAGAGATAGATACTTTTACTAAATTATCCTAAAATTGTGTTTACGGAAAATATACTTAAGTATAAAGATAGTTATAGTTGAGGATGTTGAAATTTGCTTATGATATTTAAATTCATCATTTTTTTTTTGTATATTTTGAAATAAAAGAGAGAATACTTATCGGTCTTTATGTGTTTCTTGGAACAGACTTCAGTTACTTCTTGGAACAAACTTTTGTCATTGTCACATGTAGTATTCATTAGCCTTTGGCTTGACTTTTCTTCGTTATTACGCGTAGAAGAAAAATGACAACCTGAACAGGAATTTAACTCACTATACCAAGCTTCCATCACACAGTTGGGGACATGAATTTCGAAGAATTTGATAAGGTCGTGTTGTGTATGGCTATCATTGAATTATTGTTTTGGGAAGACAATTCTTCGCACCTACTTAAGCGACTTCATTTTTTCCTTTAAAAAAGCTGTCTGAAAACGCAGACTTTGACTCCAGATAAACCATAATTCTCTGTATACTTTCTGCAATTGATTGTTAAAGTACAAAATATAAATTAAAATTTTTAGCATGAATTTGTATCTGTATCTTTTCTATAAAGGATTTGAACTCATCATAATATTCACATGAGTCATATAATTAAATTATTTATCAATAAGTTCTATCAAAACACATTCAATAGTTGCATTTGTGACCGACAAATTTCATACAGGCCCAAACCCAATTGTGCTTAGTGGCTTCACTCTTCACCTCTAATAATTTCTCCTGTACCTCCAAAATTCTTTTTAATTTCATTTTTATCCTCACGGTAAAAAGTTAATATTGAACAGTAAATTTTCTCTCTTTATACTTGTTCCAGCAGCCCACCTCTTGTACCTCCAAAACAGCAGATTAAACAGGAGAAAAAAAAATGGGAAACAAATTAAACAGGAGATTAAATATAAATTTAATAAAATATTATAATCATCAAAGTATGACCAATACATATATCTACAACCACTACAGATTTTACGCATAAATGCTATTAAACATGTCCATTCTTCTGAAACTTTGATAAAAAATATTCAACACAATCTACAACGGAGACTATATACATAATTATTCATCCTTGATCACACTTAAACCTGAACAAAATTCGCAACACAACACGATTCACAAGGTGGCTTCAAGATCTATTTGGATAAACCTTTTCATCTAAAAACAAAAACAGAACTTCACCTATGCACAAAATTTCAACCCATTAGATTATGGGTCTGTAACACGCACAAAGGAGGTGGACAAATTGGTTAACCGTGAGGGACACGTGGCAAGCAATATAGAGGGTCAGGAAGTGTACAAAAGTTCACGTAATCGAAAGAAGAGCATAAAATTAAGGGATGGCATTCAATGAGGACATGAGTGGTATGATTCTCTCTCTGCTGTCATTCTTCCTCAACCCTTCCTCTGCTCTCTGTCACTGATGTTGTCCTTCTTTTCTTTCTCTTTTCAGGAATGATTCAGTTCTACAATTGCTATACGTCCCTTACACCTCTGTTGCCTTTATCCTTACTTTTGTGAATGTTTAATTTATCTGGCTGATTGTAACCCTACATAAAATCTTTTATTTAATAGTAGAGCAAGTGGTTTTCGTTTATTTAGCACTGTTCCATTGGTGCTTTCTTTGAGTCCATGGCTGAGAACACTCGTATGAAGGACTTACAAACTGAGGTCAAACACCACGCGGAGGATCTACGTCGTTTGTCATTAACGGTGGAGAAACTCGAAGTAGCTCTTGCAGTCCAATCCAAATCGTAGGACACGAAGATGGACCAGATCCAATTGGTGTTGCAGCAAGTGTTAGAAAATGTTTCTCAACCTCTAGGCAGTCCATCGAACTCAGGTTCGGCGCCGAAACCTATTCCGTTCAACATTGCTCCTCTGGTTAAGGATATTTCGCTGGGTTTCCCTCATTTTGATGGTTCTACTCCGGTGCTTGAGTGGATTTTTAAAGCGGACAAGTTCTTTAGCTTCATGCGAAAATTGCTTCAATGCATTTCGAGAAGGAGGTGGTCCCTTGGTTCCAAATGTTGCACAAACTCGAAGTTGTCACCACTTGAAACACTTTAACCCGTGCATTGGAGTCTCAACTCGGTCTGTCCCCATTCGATTGTCCAATGTCACATCTCTTCAAGTTTCAGCAAGAGGGGTCAGTTTCGGTTTATTACTTAATATTCTTGGCTCTTGCGAATAGATTTGAAGGGTTGAGTGAGGAGGTTGTTTTAAACTGTTTCATTAGTGGTTTACAGGTTGAAATTAGATGTGATGTAGTTGCTATGACCCCAACCACTTTGTTGCGTGTTGTAGCCTTGGCGAAATTATACGAGGAAAAATATACCACTCCATCAAAATCATCAACCTCCTACTCCACCATAATTACCACTTCATCCTCTTATTCCACTCCCTACAATCATTTACCTCGACCCACCACCAAACCATCTGTCATGGCACCTAAATCACCTCTCCCACCTTTATTACCCATACCCACTAGTCCACAACTCAAACCCACAACTATAAAAAAGATAAGCCCGACGGAAATGCAGTTGCGGAGAGAAAAGGGCCTCTATTATTTTTGTGATGAAAAATTTTCTTTCACTCACAAATGTCCTAATCGGCAATGTTTAGTGCTTCAACTTGGTGAGGAAGAACCGGAGAACGATCTAGACCCACCGGATGATACAATAGAAGAAGCATAAAAAAGCAAGGAAGCTCATCACCTATCTATGAATGCTTTAAAAGGGGGTCTAGGGGGTAGGAACGATTAAATTCAGAGCACACATCGGTACTTTATCAATAACAATCTTGATCAACGGAGGCAACTCTGATACTTTTTACAGTCGAGGGTGGCACATTTTCTAAAACTCCCATTGTTCAAGCACCCATGTTCCGGATCATGGTGGGCAATGGGACTTACATGGAGTCAGAGGGCTTGATTCAGGATTTAACATTACAAGCTTAGGGCAATCTCTTTACGTTGTCTGCATTTTTATTACCTATTTCTAGTGATGATCTTATACTGGGTGCTCATTGGCTCTAAACTATAGGACCTCATTTAGCATATTATGACACCCTACGTATTAAGTTTTTATATGGTGGAAAATTTACTACATTACAAGGTGACCAAGACAATATATCGGTGCCAGCCCAATTACATCACATCAAACGTATGGTCAACATAAAGGCTATCGCCAATGGCGGATCTTCACCAAAATTGTTGGGGGAGCCAAAATAATATACACAAAATTTATATATTTAATATTATTGTGACTAATTCAATACAAATAAATACATAATCTAGTACATTTATAATTATCAAAGAAATTACACATATCTAAAGGAAT
>Ga0214545_1013471_pt1 | contig 10111 bp, 6 predicted proteins | sample CNSS4metaG_FD_160064 | JGI IMG/M metagenome (GOLD analysis project Ga0214545, IMG submission 160064) | Root nodule microbial communities from cowpea collected in UCLA plant growth center, Los Angeles, California, USA - CNSS4 | ecosystem: Host-associated > Plants > Roots > Nodule | place: USA...
ATGGCTCATAATTAGTTTATAATTGCACATTAAAAAGGTAAAAAATCAAAGTCATGGATGACTTAGAGTGCCATAAAAACTGTGGAGTAGGGTGAGATGTTCATAATGGATATGTATAATCACATAGCAAAGAGAAAGGAAAAGTGATGAAATAAACCACATGGAAAGCATCTTTAACAAGATCATTGTTTCTTGTTGTGAGGACCACCAAATCTAATATTTCACTATTACAAATATGCTAAGGCAATTCTTTCAACCTATCAAACAATAAGGGATTAAGTATTGAGGCCCAAGATGCCAAAATGATATTTTTGGTTTATACAACATTCTTGTGTTTTTGGGGGCCATAAAAAGAAGCTTAAGGTACATACAGATATTTCAAGATTTTATTCTTGCCCAATCCTCAACATCGTAAAAAAGATTGATTCAGAAGGAATTTCAGAAAAAAAAGAAAAAAAAAAAGAAAGAAAAGACTTTTATCGTTCAGGAAATTTCTGAAGCATTTGTGCTGGGCCAATAGACACATTATTCCTCGTTACATCATCAAATGTTGAAAGATAAAAAAAAAATGAATTTTATGAAAGTACAGATATTGTTTAGGTGGAGATAGAACGAATATTTTAATATATTTTTTATTTCTAAATTATTATGAGAAATTGTGTTTAGACTTTAAACTAAATTATAACATATTTTGCCCTGCACTTTACGATACTCATATAAAACATTTTTCTTATCAATCAACATATGGAAATTATATTTCAGTTCAATGTGCAATCTTATTTGTCACATGAAAAATAATTTACATGATGAAAATGATGTTTTATATTAACTTTCATAAAATAAATACTTTATAATTTAATTTACTTTAAAAACGAAAATCATATTTAATTTTGTTTTCTTTTATTTCCCATTACTGCATCATACCATCATTATCTTTGCCGCTTCCACCGTCACTGTTTTTACGAAAGAAGAGAAAGAATGCTAAAAATAAAAAGAGAAAATACGGAAAAAACTCGTTCCGGAAAACCCTTTCCAAAACATATTTCATATATTTTAAAAAAAATCAAAACACATTTCATGTTCTAGTAATCCTAATCTGGAAAACCTGTTCCAAAATACATTTTATATTTTCCGAAAATTTTATTTACAAAATTCTGTTTCGAAAATATAGTTTCAAAAATTTTGTTTAAAAACTCTCGATCTACAAATCTTATTCTAAAAATTTTGGAAAGCTTGTTCCAGAAGATAAAATTTCACTTTGAAAATTTGGTTGTGTGCAAGGAAATTCTGGAAGTGCAGGAAGTAAAAGCCTATAATATGTTTAATATACACAGCAATGAAGCCCATATTACATATCACTCACTAGAATTGCAATACTAGGTCAAATGTAACAAATTTTAAAATACATATTATTCAACACTAAACAAAAATTCAAAATGAAACAAAACCAAAAAGTGAAATAAGTGAAATTAAGCGAGACCAACATAAAAATTCACCTTTTAGAAGACATGCATATACTTCAAATACTAAAAAAGGAAAATATTTTATTTTAAAAGATAAAATATATATCTTATTTTTTTCAAATATTTATAAAATATTTTTCTTAAAACATAAAAACAAAAAAATTAATATTAGACAAATTTAATTAAAAAATTAACACTTTTCTCACTTTAATACTAAATATTTTAAAAAAATTATAATCTTATAAATTTTAAAATAGCGTCTAAACTCAATTAAAATTATTTTAATAAAAAAACAAGTATTCAAACCCTAGTCAGTGTCCATGATTTAAAACTTAGATATTGCCTAGATCAATTTGAATATTATGTGAAATCCTTAAGGACGAATTTAGATAATATTCATGAGTATAGTAATATTATTTTAACAGTGATATTTTTAATCTTCTATAGATTTCTAACAGAATATAAACAATTATTTCAAATACTAAGAATAAAAAATTTAAAATTTAAAAAGATCAAATTTAATATTAGCTCACTTCTTAAGAATTTAAATAATTTAAATGATATGTAACTTCTAGAGTAATCAATTTAGTCAAACCCACATGATTTGGCCCTAGTTAAATGATAGATGGCCTAGACAGGCCAATATCAAAAGTCCACCTATTTCAATCGTCGGGGTCATTTGTCCAGGTCGACCCACGACTCGTCCTAGTTACGCATGATTGGGTCATGGGCACAAGCCGACCTGAGTAGTCAGCTTGGACTAGCATGTCTCAATAGTGGGCTCGACACGACCTGTCGTGGTCATTGGCCATGCCGGGCTCGTCTCGTCGTGTGCTCGGCTCGACCTCTCTCGATCGTGGGACAATGCCTGCCCGCCTCAATCGTTGGCCCAACCTATCTTGACTGTGGGCTCGTCTCGGCCGTATTTTTGGCCCGTTTCGGATGTTAGCCAAGGCCGACTCGGGACCGCCCATCTTGGTCGTCACCCTGGCCTAACCTGTCTCAACAATAAGCCCTGGCTGAACCTAGACTCGTCTCGGCCATTCTCCTGGTCTGGCCATTCTTGGTCATAAGACTGGTCTGACTTGTCTCAGCCGTCAACACAACCTATTTCAGTTGTTGACCCAGCCCATCAACCTAGATCAGTCGTCTACCTGTCTCGCCCGTCAACCTGGACCAGCCAATCTCGAATATCGACCAAACCCGACCCAGCTCAGCCTGTCTTTCCCGAAGACCCAACCTGTCTTGGTTGTCGACCATGGTCGTCCCGTCTCGACTATCAGCCATATTGACCTATCTCTCGACTGTTGACCCGACCAGGCTTCTCTTCGGTGTTAGACTAGCTCGGCTCGTATCAGCCATCGACTCATCTCGACATGTCTCGAATTTTGACCCGCCTCAGTCACCAACAACATGCCCATCTAGGTCGTGTGGCTGAGCTGGCACAATTGGGTTGTCTGCCCAATACAGTTGTGTCGACCGTCGACCTAACCCATTTTGGTTGTTGGCCATGCCCAGCCCGTCTCGGCCATCAGCTTGACCCGACTTATGTAGACCGTTAGCCTGGCCTAGCCTGTCTTGACCGTTGACCATGCCTGACTTGTATTGGTCATCGGATTGGCTCGATTTGTCTCGATTGTCTGCTCTGGCCGACTCGTCTCGACTGTCTGCCCGGGCAGGCCTATGTCTGTCGTCGACCTAGGCCGACTCGGCCCGTCTCGATCATTGACCCGACCTGACCTAACTTGGCAATTGACTCAAGCCAACTCGTCTCTAGCATCGGCTAGGCTGACTCGGCCTGGCCCATCTCGGACGGTTGCCCCATATTATAATCTTCTGACTAACATGGCCCATCTCGGTTGTGGGCGCAGTTTTGCCCCTCTGAGTTGTTGGCTCATCTTGGGTTGTTGACCAGATCGGCCTAAACTGAGACGGGTCAACCTGTCTTAGTCGTCAGTCTCGACAACTCGTCTCGACTGTAAGCCCCGGTTGGCTAGTCTTCGCCTTCGACCCGAGCCAGCCACTTAGTCTTGATCTTCGGTCTAGACCTACCCGACATGGCTCAGCGTGATCTTGGATTCTGACTTAAAGTATTGCTTTTAGGGGTGCCAAACCCACCTTAGTCTTGACCCTAATCCACATGAGAGGGGGATTCGGGGGTGGGCTTTTTTATGGCCCTCTCATTTGGGAGCCCCCTAAAAGAGGATGAAACTTATGATGAACTTAAAACATACCATACAAATACAGATTCATTGATTCTGTGGTTGTAGCATGTACAAGAAAATTCCACCGGCAACCGAAACATTGAGCGACTCGTAGTCTCCGGCCATAGCAATGCTCACAAGTTCACAAGCCTGCAGGGATTTTCTGAAAGACCATTTCCTTCACTTCCTAAAACCAAACACAATGCTGTATCTGATAAGGAATCACACAAGGTTGGAGAGAGAGAGCACACTGGCTTGACCAACTCTTCAAGCTCTGGATGCCCAGCCATCAACTTCATTTGAAATTCTTCTTTAAGAGACTCCAGGTGATTCCAGCAGCCAGAAACAACAGGGATCTGAAAGGAAGCACCTCGGCTAGCCCGAAGAGCTTTCTCATTGAATGGATCACAGCAGCCGGGAAGAAGGAAAACTCCATCCTGTCACATGCAAACATGTCAAGTTTGAATTAAAATTAAGAAAGGAATTTCAGTTTTAATATTCAAAGATGAAACAACTATACTGAAATAAGTAGGAAGATTATAATATGGATATCCTAAAAAATTTTTATCCTAGTAAACAGGGTTAGGTGTGTTCCCATTCCCTGAAACTAGTTAAAGTTTAACGTAGCAATCATGTACCATGTCAATAAAACAGGGTTAGAAAATCACGCAGAGGATCAGTAGAATGATATGAAAACAATGCTCCATGACCCTATGCCCAGGGTAGGAAGATAATTCCTTACCCATCTGAAGGCCACAGCTGATCTGAGCAATGTACCAAGGTTGCCAGGATCCTGCAGAAAACAATTCTCAAATATCACTTATGCACATGAAGTTTTTGAAACCAACAAGATTCTCTCAATGTTTACACTTCGAAACATTCACATAAAATAACACATGACAAATAGATTATTCAATTCTTTATCGTAATTGAAGTCCATGAATATTCTACTTTCCTATATCCTATATGCAGGATGAGGGGAGCAATGATTATGGAGAACTGGAGATGATTATGAGCTTCTTTTGAGGAACATGAACTTGAAATATTAATTTTATTATTTTTCTCTCTAAAAATTTAGAATGTAGACTATAGACCTATGTTTCATATTCTAGCCAGAAAATGATCATTGATAAAGATTGTACAACCTCAGCAAGTGAATTTTTTATGGATAATTGGTAATTCAATTTAAGTTTGCGGGGTTTCGAATAAGAAGTATATACGGTCCCTACATTAATCAGAAGTGCAAAAAATGACTACATAGAATCAGTGGCAATATTGACAAAAATAGGTAGAACCAGGACAGTGGTACCACCATCCACAAACAAGAAAGATGATCAGGCAAACATTCAAAGACCCAAAATGGTAAAGTCAAGAAGTGACATTATGTATCACCTGAATCCCATCAAGGACTAGTATCCGATGAACAGATGAAAACACTTTCTGATAGTTCTTTTGATCATCATCAACATTGAAAAAACTGGCAGGAATTTTCATAAGCGCAATTGCATCTAGAGAGTCAGTAGTTTGCAGCCCTGAAAGCTTTCTCATCACTGTGGAGCTCACACGCACAATAGAAGCAGTGGATTTATCCAACCCGTCAGGTATCTCAGCTTTGTCAGGAAGAATTAAACAATCCATTGAAACACTTTCATCTTGTAATAACTCTTGAAACCTGCGGATTTCTCTGCAAACAACAATTATATATCACTCACCCATGCAGTTTTATTCCATAATTTTAGTCATGAATATCATCCATACTTTAATTATAGAGAAAAAATCCATATAAAATAAGTCCATGCTAACCAGCTATAAAAACTAAAAGGGATGAATCAAGCCATATTCTGCCTGAAATTGTAGTTTTGTACATATTGATGTGATATCCTAAAATGTAGACAAGAAAACAAACAAACAGGTTCAGGTAAAAATTTATTTCAGTACATTATTTAATCAATAATACTATGAAGATTGTAGCTCAACCGCATAGGTTTCCACTCTTCATATAGTTTACAACTGTTTAAGCTTAGTTAGGACAATGTAAGTTTAGTACCTGTTATCAGCTGAATAATTAGTGAAAGCACATGCATAACAGGAACTTGTCCTGGCTAATGAAAATAGCTTATGACTTCTATAAGTTTTTTTACCTTATTTCCACAAGTTTCTATGTAAAGCTTTTCACAGCATACTCTCTGTAGCTTGTGTTTATTAATTATCAAGTTAACACTATCTGAGATAGCATGTTCCGCAAGTTGCACAATATCTCAACCAAAACTCACTAATTTAATTTTTTGAAAGATTGGAATTTGGAAGGCCATGTAGCTTAAAATTACAAAAGGGTCACTGCCAAAGTACCTCAACCCACCAAAAGGAAAGTCAGAAAAATAAATTCAAAGAAAAGCAGAGGAAAAACATGAGACCTGATAAGGGTAGCACCGACAACGAGAGCAGAAGCGTGAGCGCGGCGATAGGAAGAGGAGTTACGAAGCTTGAGGCAGTGTTTCACAAATGGGTTAGAAGCACTGGTTATGAGCTTGGCTTTGTCGTCGTGAGAGGTTCCTTCTTCTCGTTGCTGTTGCTGTTGGGGTGGTGGGGTAACCGAAAGACTTGGCTTAAAACACCATATTTTATGGGTGCGAGGATATAAAATGGAAGCACATTGCATTTCTGGTTGTGCCTTTTTCCACTGCTGCAGATGGCTATGCTTGTGGTGTTATGCTCCTGGCTAAAGCTTCCAAAATTTTGGAGAGAAAGTAAAACGATTTTATTGGCCAAATGCTATCTATTGAGTTTAGTCCTAACACCAATGTTTTTTCTATCCAATGTGAGACTTTGACTCACACTTGGACTATTCCCAACATTAGTCTTACACATATAAGACCCTAGACACCACTTTTACACAAAAATCTTAAGGCAATGTTGTTATGGAACTTTATTCTTATATAGTGTTTAACTTTGTCTTTTCTATCCAATGTGAGACTTTGACTCACACTTGGACTATTCCCAACACTTAGCATAAGTGAAATTCTTATACCATGAACTTGAAATTGGATTGTCATTGAAAAATGCTTTCTGGCCTATGCTCTAAATCAAATTACTCAAGGATGCAAAATTCTGGATACAAACTCTAAACTATTGAATATGAAAGTTCTAAGTTTCAATGCATAGATTTTAATTTGGTTGTCAAATAATTGATCACTTATTAATATTCTTATATTATCAAGACCAAAAGAGATTATCTTGGAATGAAATATAGAATTTAAAAATTACAAGATTGAGATTATATATGCATTTAAAGGTCGCAGAACTGTTAACAAGTGAAATCAAATCACAATAATTATTGTTGTTAACATATTCCTTCGTTTATGTATGCTTCTTTTTACTTAAATATAAACATTGCTAAATCATAAAACTTATTGTAAAACTATATATAATCTGTACAGAAATTCTGAAAAATACAATGAAATTTCAGTAAAATTTTCTAGTCTTTATGAAATAGGGCATTCTTGATTATCATTTTTATTATACAAGACTGGTATTGTTGGGTTTTACCGGTTTATCAATATAGTTAGTTTTTGTTTTTCTGTTTCAAAATTTCATATACAAGTCATGTATACCTGACACTTTAACCTATAGAATACATCAGAATCCCTCTTTTACTTTCTCTTTGTCTCTTTGGCTATCAAAGTGATAGCAGTCATGAAAACTCAATATCGTATTAGGAGTGTTTGCTTCCGTTAAGCCAGGTCTCCTTCTTTGTTCCCCTTTTTTCTTCTTTCAAAATCTTTTTGTTCTTTTCTTGCTTTCTTGATGGCATCAGGAGCCACCGTTACGACGAATGAATCTTAGAATCCTTCAAGTTCTTTCTACTTGCATCCGGGTGAAAATCTAGGAACAACGTTGATCAACATTCAGCTTGATGGGGCCAATTACTATGCTTGGAGTCCTGCCATGAACGTGCCCTGATCTCCAAGAACAAACACAAGTTTCTCGATGGTAGTGTAAAAACTCCAACAAGGAACCGCCCTCCATGACGCTTGGGAAAGATGCAACATGATGGTGATATCATGGCTGACGCGTGCCATGAATACCCAAATCGCTCAAAGCGTCGTGTACATTGAAAATGTGAAGGATCTATGGGACGATCTTCATGAACCTTTTTCAAAGGGGGACCATTTCTGATCTTTTTCAAGAACTACACTCAACCAAACAAGGAGAAAGATCTGTCACAAAGTTCTTCACAGATCTAAAGCGTTGTGGGAGGAACTTGAATCTCTCATACCAATGTCGGACTGCACTTATAAGGTTAAGTGTGAATGTGATTTCATTAAGACGGTTATCAAGCACAAAGAATCTCAGTACATCATGTGTTTCCTGAAAGGTCTCAATGATGTTTATGGTACTATGAAGACCCAAATTTTGTTGATGGAACCATTGACAAGTATAAATTGTGTTTTCTCTCTTCTTATGCAACAAGAACGACAACTAGTTGGAAATACCATAGAAGCCGGTAAGATCTTGATGAGTGCAACAATCACTAAGGATCAAAGAACCTCCAACAACAAATGTGAATGTAGCAGGAAATCGAAAGGGCTGATCTGTTGTAATGGCTAATAAGTCCTCACATGTTTAAAGTATAAGAACTACAAGTGAAAAAGAGATTGAAAAATGTTACTAAACAAAATCACGCTTAATTTGATGGAATGATGACATGGGAATGGTAATCAAATTTTTATTTCTATGTTTTGTTTGCTATGAAAAGAAATAAAACTATGACTTCATTCCTTCTTTTATGTTTCATATGCTATGACTTTAAGAAAATACAAGAAAAATAGACTTGGCTTGTTGAGTGTGAGCCAATCAAACTTTTGGGCTTTTTTTTGGTCTGAAACAAACATATTGATCCAAAAAGATTTGGCATCCAAAAATATTTAACTCGTGTTACATTAACAAGGATTTAGGATCAATTTTTGAAGATATTCAGCAATGATCGGAGGGGGTAAAAAAAGGCCCAAGTATCAGTGGTTTACCTAGTTCTGCAAGTCTTCAAAGAAAGCAAGTTCTATTACTAAAAATGCTTCATGTAAGAAAAAAATTAAAACCAAGTTCAAGTTTTTAAAAAGATTTGTCAATCTTGGAAGGTTATTAAATTTAGGAAATTAAGTTAAAGAGAAGATAATTAAATTATCAGAGAAATATAACATTTTAACATAACACTAAAAATGCAAGCATTATATGACACTGGCCCTCAGATCTTTAAGATCAATATCAAAAAGATCTTTGAGACCAGGCATTTGCACTTTAACAACAACCTCCTGAACCCAAAAAATAAGGTAACTTATGCTTTTAGTAAATCCAAACTTATTATGTTTCATACTTCTCAATTTAACATCAAACAATATCACTTGTTGTCAAAATAAATAAATAAGATTTACACCTACATCTAAAGAATACAAGGATAACAACAGATGATTGCTTAGAAAATATAGGCTAACAAATATAAAAAATAAATAAATCTCAGAACCTTCAAGAAGAAACATCCTCGTAAGGTTTCCTAATGACAATGCGTAATGAACAAATTTTTAGAGAACTTTTTTAGCAATAAAATGCACATAGACTAAGATATTTGCCCTTAACCTATTTCACAAGTATGTTTTTTTCAACAATTAAATTATCTGAATTTATAAAATTATAAAGAGATTAAAAGAGTAAAAATGATTTTATTAATAATTATTTACTCAACCATAAACAAAAGGAGTGCATCACAAAACAACAACAAATAGAAAGCCAAACAACAAATAAAGATCTAATTGAAGAACAAATCTAGAAGCTAGGGAAATTTTCATGTTCTTCTTAAACTACCATAAATAAACTGGATAAAAAAAATACAACATAAACACAATGCAAGGAAATAATCTTATAACATAAGTTCAAACCAAAACTCCAATTCCACTTGAAGTTTAGACAATTGGTCAATGTAACATCCTGACTGAATATTACTGATTTAAATAATAAAATAAAGAAAAATAATAATTACGAGTCAATTAATGAAAGCTCATTTCCCAAGAAAACGCGGGAAAATTTAAAATTTTTATTACATCACCAATAATCCAAAATCCATAATTATAAACACTATTATAATTATCAAAAGTCGAGTAACATAACGATTACAAATTATTTAAAATCATAAAATATAAAAGATCTGATAAAATTCTTTATCTTAGTCTAGCCCCGCTCCGACTCTACCAAATCCACCTGCAACATCATCTGCTCACGTGTACCGCATACACGATCATCACCAAACACAAGTAGATAGGATAAACTAATAATAAAATAAGCATATATGCAATCATATATACATGTATATATATATATATATATATATATATATATATATATATATATATATATATATATATATATATATATATATATATATATATATATATA
>Ga0214545_1013482_pt1 | contig 10095 bp, 5 predicted proteins | sample CNSS4metaG_FD_160064 | JGI IMG/M metagenome (GOLD analysis project Ga0214545, IMG submission 160064) | Root nodule microbial communities from cowpea collected in UCLA plant growth center, Los Angeles, California, USA - CNSS4 | ecosystem: Host-associated > Plants > Roots > Nodule | place: USA...
ATTTTGCTCTATATATAGAGTATATCAATAAAATACAAAAACATGTTCCTCCGTATAACATATCACATATATCTCTCATATATCTCATATCTCTCATATTTTCAAAAGCCCTAAAAATCCCAACAGTTACATTCCTTAGTTATTCATCCCATAATAAAGCTTATAGAATTTTTAATAAAAACGAGTTTTAATTGTGGAATAATATATTTATATGGATGAAAAAATAGACCAATTTATTTCATCTGAACTTGATCCATTATTGGTCTATCAAAAACCTGCTGAATCAGACTGGTCCATCAAACAAAAGAGACCATTAGTGATAACCCATCTCGTAAAAGACAGAATCACAAATCAGGCCAGACTAGCCTATCATTTTTAATTTTTTTTTTAATTTGTTAATTTGTTTTCAATTTTTTTAAAATAATTATTTTTAAAAATATTAACTATAAAATATTAACTATACTATATGGCCTATCGACATCCCTAGCCAGACCATCGGTCAGTGGCCCAAGGATAAGCGGCCGAAGGCTCTCACTACAGGCGAACGATCCCTTGGATTGTTGATGTAGCAATTTATCCAGAGTGATTAAGGGAGCTCACGACTGAACAGCCTCCGCCGTCCATTCTAGTGGAATTTTGTCGTCATAACACAGTTATGGGGACCTCCGTCAGGACACACGGCCCTTCGATCGGGCGAATGCACCAAAACTAGATCAGTAAGCTAAAAGTAAATTAAGGTAATACAAGTCAATAATTAAGTTTAAAAAGCAACTGGGTCATGATTAAGAAAACCCTAATCACAGGCCTAGGTAAAAAACTATAAATAGGAGCCCAAGATAAGTTGGTAAGGACTTTTATTTCGCATTTATTATAGCATTAATTGCACTTACCCGAACGGATTTAAACTGACTTAAGCATCGGAGCTTTGTAGATAGGTACCCCGATCGTCCGGACAACCGAACGGGTGGAAACCAGAAGAAATCGAACTGGAGAAAGAAGGAGAAATCGAGCGGTGGAAATTTGTACAAGAAGATTCTAAGAACAAGTTGACTGTTGAAGATAGGTGTTTGGTCCCTATACCCGAAATATAAATGAATGTATTTTTCATTAATCATACAATTATGATGTAAAGTATTTGTTAATTTTGTTCATAATTAATGAAAATATATTGATTATTTATTTTGATAGAAATTATTGACAAATTTACTTTCATTAAATACAAAACTTGACTTTATTAAGATGCCAGTCATTGTATATGAGCATATATGCAATTTTAAGAAGCTCATGAGTAATCATGTTTTAATTGTGTTAAAGCTTCTATTATTTTAATTATATCTATTGTGTTATTATCAAGTGAAATTATACTTTGTACTAAATAATTACAAAGTAATTAGAAAGAGTTGTTTAACTAAATGCAAGTTGCATAGTCGTAACTCTACAAATAATTATACATTGTTCTTTTAATTAAAGTAGAATTTTTCCTTTTAATAACTAACATTGAATTTATTGCCAAGATTTAAAAAGAAAATCAATTTGATTGAGATTAATACCAAAAACATACAAGTGTATAAATAAATTTGAATTTATATATCATATGTCAATAAAACTAGAAAGTTCACATCAATAAGTTGTAAAGATAAATTAAAATATTAGTTGAGATAATAATATTCGAGATTTTAAAACCTGAATCTTATAATATAAGATTTTAAATTTTAAATAACATGACATAAAATATTAAATTTTAAATTTTAAATAAGATTCTATAAAATAATAACAAAATAATATATTTTTATCATCAAAATATCAATAATCAAATAAAAGATTAATTAAAAAAGGATGTAAAACTTATAGATCTGACATAATAATATCTATAAAATAAATTAAAATTTATACAATGACTTTTGCAATAGAAATATTATTAAAAATATCATATATTGGTTTATTCGTATAGAAAAACTCATTTTGATGTTTTTGGCTACCTTTTGTTTTTCAAATTGTTAAAGAAAAAACCAAATTTCAATTAAAAATAATATGAAGATGTTGAGCCAAATTTTTACCTGATTAAATAAGTTATATACCATAAAATACTTATGCTACTATGTTGATTGAAAAATAAAATTAAAAAGCATCTAAAATATCTGTTTGTAGTTAGGAAGTAACAGATAGTCTTTGAAAACAGTTTGTGGAATTTATATTGGGTGGCTAACTAACTTGCCATCTGCACCATTTTCTTATATCTTGGTTTCGTTAAATTATCGCAAGAAAGAGAAATCAAGGGTGTTGTCACAATAATTTAGCTTTGTGAGTAATAGCCATTGGTTAAGAAAAATAGATTTTAAATTCAAAGACACCCTACACTATTTCCTTTCTTAATAACATTTTCTTAGTTATAATTATTAAAAATGTTACTGTAATATGTAGATGAATTTTCTAAACTATGATAACGTTTGTCAAATAAATGTTACTTTAAATTATATTAATAGTTATATTTTAAATAAATTTTATTATAAATTATTAAATTATTAAATTATATTAAAATAATTATATCGTAATCTTTTTTAAATAAATGTTATTATTAATACAAATAATTTATTATATTATCATTTTAATAAAATATTACTAAATATTGAAAATTAATACTTTAAAAAAATATATATTATTATCTATTTTATAATATTATTAAATTATTTGTTCTTCCAAGTACTTGTAAAATTTGATAAAAACAAATAAGTGAATAATGAAAAAAAAGTAACACTTACTGTCCATTATTCTTAGAAACAAAATTCTCAAAACTCACTTGGTCAAGAACTACTGTATGATTTCAACACCAAAACAAATAGCTTTATCAACAACAAAAAATCTTCACAATTACAATTCACAAAGCTCTAGTCTTAAGATAAGGCTAGATAAGATGACACTTTCAATAAGAGCACTCTTACAAAAAAAAGTCAAATATATGTGTATAAATTCCAAAATATTCGACCCTTTTCTAAAAACCTAGAAGAGCCTCTTTTATTAGTGGTGGAAGGGGTTCTTTTTGAGAAAACACAAAAGTAAAGACTAAGTAGAAAATGTTAGAGTTATCAAAATGGGTTGTGCCTCGCAGCCAACTCGCCAAAACAGGGCGGGCCAACTTGCAATATTCAGTTCGCTAACTCATTTTGATCTTGTTCGCCTAGTTCGCCAAATTGGCGGACCAAAGGCGAGTTAACCCGCTTACCCATTTTACTTTTTTTTATTAAAAGTTAAAATAAAAATAATTAAAAAGATTAAGCTTTCTATATTATATTTTATTAAAGATTTAAATATGCAATATTATTATAACAAATCATTAATACTTAAAAATTAAGTTCTAATTATTAATTATAATGTAATAATTATTTTAATTTATCTAATTAAAAATATTAATTAATCAATTCAAAGCTTGATGAACCGGGTATTTCCTCAAGAGCCAAATTTACCTGTACCGCACAAGGAAAGATCTCAATCGGCGTAGGGCAATGGTCAAGCTCCACTACTGGGTCGAGGGAAGAGTCTGCAACAAAATCAATTGAATAGACTTATCCTTGGCCTTCCCAGATAAGAAAAAAAAGAGAAAGAATTGCCTCTCGCTCACACCCTTTCTAGGGGCGAATCATCGGATCGGATTGACCACCCTTTCTTTTCGCTTTTGATGCAGCTACAGCCTTTTCAACTGCTATTTGCTCGGTAACCATTATCTAGTCATGAAACGGGAATCGTAAATGAATACGAATAGGCCCTTCGAACTTGATTCACAAGACAGGCTCCGGTCTTAGGCATGTCCATCAGGTGGAAGACTTGAGCAATAGGTTTCGACTCGGTCAACTGTCTTAATGAAGATTGACTAACAACAAGAAATGACGTAAGTGATAGATAGAAAAGTACGCTAATCTTGAAAGTTTTCCATTTTGGAGAAAGCGGCGGGTCCAAGGAGCTCTCCAATCGTGCCTCGAAATGAGGTCGGAGAGTCGGTAACCTGGGATCGCCTAAGATCGTTCTTAAAAGGCCTTCGAAAGAAAACTCCTGCAAATCCTGGAAGGATAAAAGTGTACCCTTGAGTTAAAGCGCGCCCTTGGTCATATTGCTACTGCTTCTGATTCACTTGTCTTACCCATACCCTTCCTCTACTACTGGTCGACTAGACTAAGTCAACTTGCTCGTGGAAAGGCAGGAGCTTGGAAGCCAGGAAGTCGTCCAAGACAGAAACAAGTGGTATTGACTACACGGATGCCACTCGAACTCAACCGAAACTACTGGTAGTCCCGAGGGGATGCATCCTCAAAAAATATTTTAAATATGTATTTCTAAGTATATATACAAACAAATTTTAAAAATTGAAAAAAAAAGTGATAGGCCAATTTGACCGATATGTTTTTGGTGGGCCAAGGGCGGGTTAGGTTGGCTTGTTTTTCCACCCCTAGCAAATACATGGAAAATGATTCTAGAAATTAGGTCATCAAAAGGAGACCCATTTAGGTGTGTGGGGCTTGACCTAGCTTGCCCACCAAGGCTCTTATGCGGTGCATTTAACCTTTTAGAAAGGAGGGTCGATCTTGAGACTCTTTTAGGTGTGTGGAGCTTGACCTAGCTTAGCCACCAAGCCTCTTATGCGGTGCCTTTGACCTTCTAGAAAGGAGGGGTCAATCCTCGCCCTCCAAGCTCTCTCTATATGCACCTCTTATGTATGGGTCCAAGGTTGAGTCTCTCCTCCACTCTAAGTGGTGTTATCCTTCTCCAAGATGATCGCCTAGCTTATTCCATAAAAATAACAATCAAACAAGAGGGTCAACAAGTCAACTTAAGTCAAGTCAACAAAGGCCAATTCAGTTCAAGTCAACAAAAGAAAATTCAACACAAAACTAAACCCCCATGAAAAGAAGATTTAGAATCTTTCCTTCTATACATGTTTATTCTCGCTAAGGATGTGCCTCCATTCTTTTGTTGGGGTTAAAGACTCATCATTCTCCCCTTCTTAGAGAGAATTTGACTACAAATTCTTGAAGCTCTTTTTGGTTGAGTTTAACTTCACTTGAGAAAGTAGTTTCTCCTTCCTCCCATGAAGTCTTTCCTAATCTTTATTCTTGAAGCACCCCAACTTTGGAAAATTTATCCTCGTGATTAGGCTTATGTTTCCCCTTTTTGGTTTAGAGAGAGAAAGGAGATTGAAAAGGAGAATGGTCAACTTGCTTTATGATTTTCTTTTTGTGGGCAAGTAACACTTTAGTGGAAGCTTGACCTTTTTCTTTCTTTTTCCTCTTTTTCTTTTTCTCTTTTCTTTTTCCTCTTATTTTGGTCCTCAGTGACCTCTTGAGGTGATAGAGGTACTAAAGTGACCTTTTTCCCATAAGAATGAAAAATCTATTTGTTGGTATGACCATCATGTAAGGTATGTTTATCAAGTTGTCATGTCCTATGTAACAAAATATGTGTTGCCTCCATGGGAAAAACATGACATAGAACCTCATCCTTGTAGCTTCCTATGCAGAAGTTAATTAAGACTTGTTTATTGACATTTATGTCTACCTCCTTACTTATCTCTTTACTTATCTAGTAAGCTTATAGGGATTGACAAGAAGAATGGTTTCTAAGCTAAACTTTTCTACCACCCTTGTGCTAGCCATATTTGCATTACTTACTCCATCAATAAATAAAGAACAAACCTTATTGTTAATGAGGAGTCTAGTATGGAAAATGTTTTCTCTTTGAGTTGACTCAAGCTCCTTTTGAACTTGGCATAACATGTGCCTCACTACCTAAAGGTCTTCCTCACAAGGTTTAGTTTCACTAGAGGAAGAAGAGTCTTCTCTTGAAGAAGAAGGGAGAAATGATTGTTCACTTTCTACCTCATCACTTGGCTTTAAGGTCATGGTCCTCTTGGTTGGGCAATTAAAAGCAATGTGCCCATACCTTAAACACTTAAAACATTTTATGGAACTTGATATTTGAGAGGTGGAATGGTGAGTGTGACCATTTGGTGACTTATTTCTAGATGGTGGTTCTTAGTGAGACTTGGAAGGGGATTTATCATGTTTCTCTTTATCTTTTCCCTTCCATGAGTGACTCCTCCTTGCTCCATCTTTTTTTTCAATTGAGTTTCAATCTTAAGGGTAAGGTCATCTTCCAGAGTAGAGTACTCATACAACTCTATTAGGTCTTGTATGTCTCTCCTTACACCACTTATAAACCTAGTTATTTTCAGTTCATTACATTCTTCTAATCCAACCCTAAGCATTAGAGACTCTAGTTCTGTAAAGTACTCATTCACACACATGTGTCTTTGTTGAAGCCTTTGGAGCTTCAAAAGGAGTTCCCTCCTATGGTAGGAAGGAACAAATGTAGCGCGCATTAAAACCTTAATGTCCATCCAAGAAGTCGCGGGTAGTCCTTGGTAATTGTTCTTACAAACTTGATGCCACCAAGTCATGGCATAACCCTCAAATTCTATCACTATTAGATCAATTCTTCTTGATCATGTACATGATTTAAACTAAAAATTGTTCCACTTTTGCTTCCCAATCAAGGTAGACTTTGGGGTCACTATTGTAACATTTTAGGTGGATATTACTTAATTAAATAATTTATAAGTTAAAATAAATTATATCAACAATAAAGTTCCCAAAAATGCGGGAAATTTAAAACTTTATTAAACGCACGTAGTTCCAAAATCCATAATTTTAACTTAACTATTACAAGTTCTAAAGTTTAAATACCATACTTAAAGAAAATACAAGAAAACATGCTTATTTAAAATAATCCCCATGTTAGTCCTCACTCCAGCTCTATGCTTCACTAGCATCACCTGAAACATCATTTTCTCTCATATGACAAGTCACACAATCATCGTCAAATACAAATAGAAAGGTAAATCCATTCACCCAAAATAGCTCAATCATTTTCTCATTTAACAAAGTCTTTATACCATGTCACCCCGGTCTCACAACCTATATGAGACAAGCACACCCTTAACCTTGGTCTTAGGGATTCCAATGCTTCCATGAACCTGTCCGCTCGCAATCCAACTCTATCAACCTCCCTACTCATCGTCCAACTCTACGAACCTCCTTGCTCGTAGTCCAACACGCGTGAACAACTACTATGAACCTCTACGCTTGTAACAACCTTAAGTGTGAGTACAAAACATACAAACCTCCCCACTAGTATCCCCACACATGACAACATCCAATATAAACCTCCCTGTCTTATTAATCAAGCGTTTCCAACTCCATTACGAACCTTCCCGATAATTTTTTTTCCATTTATTTATTTATTTATTTATTATTATTATTATTATTATTATTATTATTTTCAACAATATACTTATAAAAATTTAGAGGCAAAATTATACAATGATATCTAATTATACTTAAAATATTCACACACACAAACACACACACACACACACACACACCCACACACACACACACACACACACACATATATATATATACTACAATACTATATGCATCTTATATCCATATTGTTTAGTACATCTTATATTTCCTACACTAGAAGAGGAAGAAGTGTTATTTATTTACAGTTTCCCCCTCATATACTGGTTTTCAAACAGGTGGAGGGAAAAGGTTATGGATAGGGTTCACTTGGACTGTTGGGGGTAAATAGAAGGTAACTTTGATTTGTCCTTCGATGACAATCGGCGTGTTTGGAGCAGAGAGAAAAGTAATAGTAGAATTTCTTGTTCCCTAAAATGTTACATAATTATTCACTACATTGGTTTGCCATGCATTTCCCGAGAAAATAGCCACAATGTCGGCGAATAAGGGATCAAGCATGTTAGGAACAACCATCTATGATAAGGTTATAAAATTTTGTTTTTCACACACAATCATAAAATAGAAAAGTAAGACAAATAACACATAAAAAAATACAGCACATCATAATAAGATAAAATGAAATGAAAATTCTCTCAAATCCATAAAACTGGATTTTATTATACTTTATAAAGATAGATTAATTTTGTAGTGACTAGTCAGGATAAATGAGCTCATGGCCAACAAAGTAACCAAGAACATCTCATCTTGAGTAATACTAACTCGTTTAAATCCCCAGGGTCATACCTCCAACTAAAATAATCAAATCTTTATTTATCATAAATTTTATTTCAATATTAAACCATATAATTATATAAATAAATAGATAGATAGTATCAATGAATAATTAAAATAAATATAAATAAATATAAAGGACTAGTACGTAACTGAAGATAAATATAAATAAATAAATAGGAACGAGAACTAAATATAAATTAGAATGAGGTTGGGACACCTCACTTATAGGGATTAAAAAAAATTATGAACAGATAAAAATAATCAAAGTAAAAAAAAAATGATAAATGTCTCCTCCCCTTACCTTATTTATTGTGGAAATTATACCAAGGTTGTACTGAGACTTTGATGATATATAAAATTTTTCCTCTTTCTTACTTCTCACCCACACGACTCTTCTTCTGTTTCTCTTTTTTTCTTTTGTTCTCAATGTCTCTCTTCTCTTCTCTTCCCCATTTCATTTACCTCATCCTATTTATACTATCATATGTAATCATTGCTTTAGTTTAAATTGAACTCAATTTGTTTTGGTTTTGTTGCTTCCGTTTGAAAGGAATTACTCATTCCTGGATTTTTTTCTCTTTACAGTAAAGTGATGGAATATCATTTAATGTTACTTTATCCTTTCATTTCCTTTTTTTTTAATAATAGTTTCTATGACGTTATATACTTGTTACCCTTTTTTTTTTCTTTTGCTTTAATGTACAATAGAAAATACCTTTGCTTTAAGTTCCTATACGGTAATAGTCATTTTAATATTAATTCAATTGTATAAAATCTTATAACTCTTTTAATTTGAAAATATATATTTTATATATAAGTGATTTAAAAAATCTAATTAATCTTATTAAGATATATTTTAAATTATCCTTAATAATTATAACATTATATGAAAAAGATAATTTTAGTTAAATATAATTTCCTAACATAAAATATTCTTACTAAAATATATATATCTCTTTTATTTTATTTATTTATTTATTTATTTTTTATTTTTAGATGTTACAATTCTCCCCCACTTATAGGAATTTTGTCCTCGAAATTTGTGTTTATTGACTAAAATAAATGAGATAATTTTTCTTTTGTTTTCTTCTAATTCCCATGTAGTATCTCTTTTTTATTTTGCTATTATATTGTGAATGTGAAAGCATGATTTAAGTTCATACGAATGGGTAAATTGACATGAATAATGTGATTGGTTTGTTGGTTTGCATGTGGTAGAGGGGTTGGAAGCATGTGGGTTTGAACCTTGCGTTGAAGGAAATGGACCCTTTATATTTTTATGTTTTGTTAGGTGATGACAGCCAGGAGAAATAGAGAGGGGATTTCTTTCGTATGAATTTCTTTTATTATTAATGTATATTAGTAGCAGATTGTAATTTATATTTTTATGTTTTGTTAGGTGATGACAGCCAGGAGAAATAGAGAGGGGATTTCTTTCGTATGAATTTCTTTTATTATTAATGTATATTAGTAGCAGATTGTAATTGTGAGATTGGTGTTTTGTTATTTTTATGCTTTGATAAGGTTAAGAAATTAGTGGTTTATGATTTCGTGTACTGTGTACGGGTAATATGTTATTTTCGATTGTAAGATTTTTCGTTGATTGTCAAATGCAAAGATAAAGTATCTTTGTTTAATCGCTTCACGGCAATGGCACTGCGATAGATACCATACAAAAGTGGTGTGTGTAGAAAATCTTGGGATTGGTTATATTAGATTATTGGTTTATCTTATATTATTATATGTGGTTGGATATCATTTCAAAAGCATGCAAATTATAATGTATACTGTAGCGTAAAAGTGGGAAGTTTGTAAAATATTATATTATATAATATATGGTATACATTGAATAACATATATGAACGATACAGTGTTTTCTATGTGGCATAATACAAATACTTTTAAAGTACATGACAACTTTGGGTTTTGATAATTTAGAGCGAGAATATTTGTATCAAATATATATATATATATATATATATATATATATATATATATATATATATAT
>Ga0214545_1013488_pt1 | contig 10090 bp, 5 predicted proteins | sample CNSS4metaG_FD_160064 | JGI IMG/M metagenome (GOLD analysis project Ga0214545, IMG submission 160064) | Root nodule microbial communities from cowpea collected in UCLA plant growth center, Los Angeles, California, USA - CNSS4 | ecosystem: Host-associated > Plants > Roots > Nodule | place: USA...
AAAATTTGATTAAAAGGACTAAATCCACGTATTCCGAAAGATGAAGGACTAAATTGGTCCAAAGTTTCAAAATGGACTAATTCCAAAATTCACTGAAAGTTAAGGGACCAAAAACATATTTAACCCTATCTAAATCCATAATATATAATATTCTTTTAAGTGCTCCTTTTAAGTGCTCCTTTAGGTGCTCATCTGGAGCCGCAGAAAACTATTATTTTCAAGCTAACTCTTAAAACTGGAAAATGTAACAAAAAACATCCTAAAATGTTACAGATAAGGTGACTCTGAAAAGGCTTGACATTAGCAAGCAACGCATCATCAGCCACAAGCCAAAAATATAGGTGTAACATTGTCCCTGTCTTTTTCAAATTCCACGTTTTATTTTATTTATTTATATTTCTGTGAGCTGGTTCGGGATTTCTTTTTTTAGTGTGTATTTATACAAAAAATAATTTTCAATAAACCAGTTCAAACAAATAGCTGCTTACTGCTAAAAAACAAATAGACGTGAAGTGAGTGAAAACTTTCAAATAGATGTGAAGAGCAATCAAAGTTACAAAAATACAAGAATTTTCCTCTTAGCACCGATTAAAGTATGAGGATATTTATTTAATACATAATTCAAACAAAGATTCACATATTATTTTAGATTTGCAATCCCAAATTCATAAAACTCTCATTAGAAGTAAACATTATAACAAAATATAACTTATTTAAAGAAAACTTTAAATCAACCAAATATACAAATTAAGATTCATTTTACATTTATAAAAAACATTCAAATTCAATCAATTGAAGAGACTTAAGAGAAGGAAAAGAGATTATTTTTTTTCACTTAAGCAAAATAAGGGCCTGAGTTATATTTTTATTTTTACTTCAAACAGAAAATCCCTTACTTTAGCAAAATTAAGACGAAAAGCAAGGCTGAGTTACAAAATTAATTGACTAATGTAGTAACTGCTGACGAATACATGCCCGTCCTCTCCTCCTTTATCATTTTCTGAATTGATATGACATATCTTTGATTAATCAATTGAAGTTGTTATGCTCATTCTTTTCTATCACCTTCAAACTTCAAAGCCTCTTTGTTTTGTCACAAACACCATTATTAGAGTTCCTATCTCTAAAATCCCAACTTTGTTTGCTCCACATTTTCATTCTTCTTTGTTTCAATCTAAAACAACAACCACCATCCTTTATCACCTCATTTATTATGAAAAACAAAATGGTTGGATCCACGCAATTAAATTAAGCTCTCACATTAGTTGTCTTAATATAGAATTTTTTTTATTTACAACATTTAAGTTTATTTAATATTGTCAGACCTTCGAATAAGTGCGTTTATAGTGCATTATTGGTAATGCTTAAACACCTCTTTATTAATTTCTCGTTCAAAACTTTTTGTTTTTCAAAAAGAATGAATTTATAATCAATATTACATCATTTACTTTAGTCCTACAATGTATTAAATAAGTTATTTAACTTGAAACATTATTCGTAACAACTAAATAACAATAATAACAATGAGGATAGTAATAATAATTACAGCACTTTAAGGCCAACACTATTTTTCCATTTTGCAAGTGATGGCGCGATATGAAAGTGCAAGTAACAAGGATGTGATATAAGTTGAAACAAAGAAACAATGTAGAAAGCACGTGGTATGTTGTTATAGCCTTTACATGTAATTATTACATACGAGGCTCGTTAAAATGATAGATCATTGCAGAATGAAACTTATACCATATACCAAAAAATGAGGATTCTCTATTTACCATCCTCCTTCTACTGCACTCAATGCAAACATCAAAGTGAACAAGACCATCTCTCTTCCACCAGAGAGAAACCATGTGCCAAGTGCTCCAATTGGTCCATTTATGATGTCATTTTCGATCAAAATGAAATCTCAGCCTTTATATGCTTAATAATGTTTGAGGGAAGTGAGCCATGGCCCATTTGGAAACATGATATGTTGGTTGGTTAGTCCTTGTTTGATTTGTCTTTTTCTTGCTTTGGTAGTGACAAGGCAGCATGTAGAAGTTATAGAGACTAGTAGTTTGTTCACACCATTCAAAATAGGTGTGAAGGAGTGTAAACAAAATAAACCAGTAAGAGGAAATTATTTGGTTGATTTGATGTTGCCCAACTAATTCAGATATTTTCATCCATGTAATAAGTACAGGGGAGAATGCAGCCACAACCTTCAGGCCTAGCAACAGACTATGGCCACAATAACAAGTTGATAGAAACAACACCAATTCAATTCTTAAGTAACTGTAACAAAGTTGACAAATCAGAACAGAGTAGCTCATATGAGAGATGCAACTAGTGCTATAACATATTTTGCTCTCTGTACTCATTCATTTATTATAGTTTAGAGTTCATCCATGAATATCATCACATATTCACACTTTTTACTATTGATTTATAACTAACTAACCCTATTTCATTTCCATGCACCCGATTGTATTTCAATATTCTCAAACACATGTTTTTGTGTCAATACTTTGAATCCGGTACCAAACTATCAATCTTTTCAAATAATTTTATAAATAATGACATCTGTACTGTACTATACCGTAAAGGATTGAAAGACTCGCAAAGTGACAAGGGAGGGAACTTAAATAACTTCAACATATAAATTTTCTAATGCAATGACTATACTCACCATTCAAGTACCGGAATAAAAAGTTCTAAAAATATTACTGTCAAATAGAAAAACACTGATGAGAATTTAATTGAATGATATTCTACGGACGCTTTGGCGTTTCCTTTCAAGAATTTTAATTACACCAATGCTTTTTGTTCATACTCATAATATGTATAGCACACACAGAAATCATCAAGGGGTTAGACTGGTAACAAATCTGAAACTAATTCACTAATTAAATAAGCTAGTATGTCCCCCTCAACCTCTAAACCCTCTTCAAATGCTTCAACATCAAAGTCAAGCCATTTCCCACATCCAGAGCTCATGTCCTTTGTGACAAGCTCATCCACCATTAACTCTTCCATGCTTCTAAAACTCAGCATCTCCTTGTACAGTTCCTCTGCCATCCAGCTCTTCCTCTGAACTGACATCATCCATCCAGGCCATACTTTGCACGTTCCAATGAAAGCTTGCTTACATCTTAACTCCAGGAACTCGCTCACACAATCAAATATAGCCTTCCTTTCAAGTTTAGAGTACTCTTCTCCGTAGTTTTCTGTTCTGCTATTCTGATTCTCCAGCAGATCAAATAAATTTGGCGTAATGACTGCACTAGTTTGACCCATGGCAAATTCTTCTGCCATAAACTCTGCATTTCCAAGAATATCCTGTACATATTCAAGTTCTGTGTTACTTGATCTTTTGAAATCAACTGAATTAGATATCCCACTTATTTGTTTGACGGTCATATTTCCATCCCCCGATGTGGAAGGGCTTTGCTCTGGTCCCTTCACCTCACTTTCAAGTGATACAGATTCGCTTATCTGGGAAAAACTAGATGCTTCTTCGTCTTGCATTGAAGAATAGACTGTGCTGGCTGAAAGAAGAAACGGAAGAAACTGATGGACTTTACAAGTTTACAGACAAGTCCCTTTATACTGAGGGAATGCCACGAATTGTTACTTCTATTACCCAATATTGATGAATGAAAAATATAGAAGTTGTAATGTACGTATTCAGCTAAAATATATATGACATTTTGTTTTGAATAAATAATAGAAGACTCTAAAAGTATGCCAAACAATCCAGTTTTGAAGAATAACTTCCCACCATCTGCAAAGAATGTTCTAGAGCTAATCCCTTCTCCACAAAAACCAACAATGCTTCAAAATTCTTTGAAAGGATGGTGCAATTTCTTACCAAATAAGTAAAAGGGACAAAGATTGTGATATTTTGTTTTTACTTTTATTTTTATAGTTCGTAAGAAATCTGGTCAATCGGCAATGAAAAGATAAAGATTAAAACATTACCATAAGCACTGTCTTCACTATCCAAGTAACTTTCGCTGACAAGAGTTTCAGACCCCGCAACAGAAGTTGAACGACAACAAACTATATCATTTCCACTTTCACTATTGCTGCTACAGCTAGGATCTTGATTTACTTCTGAAGTCTGCACAAGTGAGTGAATACGAAGATAGTCAAAGAGACTCTTCTCAGTCTAAATATTATTGAAAATTGCAGATAATGTAATTTGTAGAACCAGATTCTATAAATTACGTGAGAACCATCTCAAACAAATCACCGGAAAATTTTAATATGCATTCCAAACATTTTATTTCCCAACCTCAACATAATCTCTGGTCTAATTGATGGCAGGAAGCAAGCAAGATGCTCTATCAATAATTAATAATTGAACTGAAAATCATAATAGATGAAGCTGAAAACATAACGGGTTGAGATACCTGCAGTTGCTGATTCATGGGAAGCACGGGATCATCACTTGGACGATTGTCAAGAATGCTGTCCAGTTTATCACTAAACAGTTCAGGGAAAAGGCTTCTGTCTTGTTCCTTAGGCATGGTGCTTGCTACACTGGGAAAGTTGTCTTGCACACTAGATCCCAAACCAGAAGAACTCCCCTCTGCGGCCAAGGTACATTGAGGTAAGTTAATTCTGGATGTCAATTCTTGTAACTTTTTGTCCAACAGGATACTTAGAGCATCACTGTCTATCATATGTTTTCCTTGTGGAGATAATGACAGTTTTTTGGGATAAAAATTATCACTGTGCCCGGTGGAGGAAGATGACTCAGGCATACTTCTCCTCAACGGAGATGTGAATGTAAATGAAATAACATCCTTGCTTTCTTTCATGTTAAATGCATCCTGATCAAAACTTCCATCAGTCGTAAAATTGCATTTAATGGACTTACTTCCAAAATTATTTACTGCATTATCAGGACCTCCAGCCTCATGAACATCACTGCTGATATATTTTATCTTTCTGGAAGTACTTACTGATCTGGATCGTGGAAACTCCTTTTGGAGGTCAGTTGCCCTGATGCTTGACCTTCTAGGATGAACATTGGCATTTGTAGCACCCTTGTTTGTTGTCTTCCTTATTCCAAAAGTTTCTGAAGGTGAAGCTCGTGTTGTTGGCTTATTGGAATCTATTTTTGAAGTTGATTTACCCTTGGAAGTCATGCTATTTTGCTTTTGATTATTCTGCCCAAGCACATTGCCATTCCGACTTGAGCAAGGTCTCTGCTGCATGGCTTTTTGTGTACTTGGTTTCTGGCTCCTTGAGTACTGATTCGACTTCATCTCATTCTTCTCTTTCTGTCTCATGCATTTGATATCACCATTTGAAATCAATGTATCTCTACTATGAGCGTTGTTTTTGGCGTGGATTGCAAGTGAAACTGGTTTTCCTTTACTGGCCAAATGGCTAGAACTATTTTTTTCTGAACCTCTTGAACCCTTGAATGCTGAAGTGCATTTAGACAAATTACTACTCCTCTCACTAAGCTTGCCATTTGCAGGATAGGTTTTGCTCATATTCACAGGCTTTCCAGGCACTGATGTATATTGTGCAGCCTCCAATCTCTCTTTCAAATTGAGAATTTTCAAGGGAACAGACGAAGACCCAGTAGATGTTCTATTCCTCAAATACGACTGAGGGCTCGCCTCAATTATCTTAGCAGCTGCCTCCATTACATGAGCAGCATTTTTTGGCAGAAAACCAGGACTCTTGATAGGAGACAGCAGTTTATTATGAGTAACTGGAATGGGTTTAGCTGACTTTGGAGGTAACATTTCAGTTTGAAATCTCTTTATTGGAAGGTTTTCCACTTTTCTAGCCCTTGACTCCATGGCACCCAATTGAGACTTCTCCAGCTTAAGCAGTGTATTTATGTAGTCTGGAGGGAAAAACTCATCCACTGAATGAAGAGTACCCTCATTACAGTCAGAGACACCATGAGATGTAGAGCCGTAATGTGAGGTGCAGGAGGGCTCAGTGACAGCCGAAGCTGGCAACGAATCCAAACCCATGAGTCTCGCTACTAACCCAGGAGCTTTGCTCCCACATCCTTCATCACTACAAATTGAGAGGGTGCTGTCAAAATCACAACTTTGAATGTTACTTGGACTTGCTCCAATTTCATCCACCTTTATCTGAAACAATTGCAATAAAAACCAAAAAAGAAATTAATATTAATATCATAATACATAAAAGTCCTGTTTAGATTATTTTTTCATGAGTACTTGCATGAGTAAAAAACAAGCTAATAAAACTTATGACAAAAACCTAATTCATTTTTCCTACTTGTTGTCTTCTCCTAAAAAAAATACTAAGTGTAAAAATAAAAACAAATAACAAGCAGATTACAAAAAGAGGGGAACAAATTCACACCCTAGTGAGCTGCGACTTGTGTAAGTTCTCCACATTTTCCTTCCCTTGCTTTGAAATCTCTACATTGTTGCAACAGAAACATTTAGAAAACGCACACGAGGGAGCGACAAAAGCATTGAAGAAAAATATTCACTGTTGAATCAACAAGTGTACATGGCATATAAACAATGACAACAAAAATGAACATCAATAATACCTGGATCGCTCCAAACCAGCTTCTTTCGAGATTTGGAATTCCAATCAAACAAGCTAAAGAAGCTTCCCTTGGAACGCCTTTTCTCCATCTCCATTTCTCGTTTTCCTATCTCAGGCAAAATACAAGAACATCAACCCACATAGTATTATCGGTGAAATTGAACGCTTTTCCACAATTAGGTTCCTTCAACTCTCGAACCCAAATTTGTAGCCCCAAAAAATCAATAAACATTTTGAATGAAACTAGCAATAGAAAACAGTTAATCGAAATCTTACCTGGCTTCAGTAGCCCATTTTCAAAATCAAAGAGCTCCCTGTTGCACGAGAATCAGAAAACACAATTGCCTTGAAAATAACAACTTGTTGAGTTATTTTCAGCGACCCACTATCCAATGCGTATGCTTTTCGTTATTAATGGAATAATTTGTGAAAAGGGGCAACACATACACAGCACAACCCTTAGTTGCGATGCCTCAGTATTCCACCGAGAAACAAATTAAAGCGCGGAACGAAAAGAAGATCTGGGAATTGGGTGTGGGAGTGAGAGTGAGAATGAGAGTGAAATACGAGAAAAAGTAGGAGAAAAAGAAAAATCTGCGATTGTAGAGAGAGCGAAAGAGAAGGGTGTATCTGTGTTGTGCTGTGTCACTTCACTTTGGTCTTGGCGGAGGGGTCAAATTAAAAACAAACAAATAATGGAGGGATAAAAAAAGGTTTTGCCTCGCTTTTTATCCAAGCGATTAATAATTGAATAATTGTTCTTTTTTTTTTCAATTTCTAAATAGCTATTTCTTAGTGAAATTTTTACTTTTTTTTTTCAATTATGTTTTCTTCATACATGAAATATTCTCACAAATCACATGTTGATGTTAAATATTTATTTATTCAAATAAAAATTATTTCATAAATTTGTAGCACCTTTAAATATTTATTTACTTGTTACAATATATTTCAATTCCTTGCTTATCCCTTTTATGCTTAAAAATCCTTAACACGTTGTAACTTACATAAAAAATTGGTTTTTCAACATAAATAATCTAAGTTATAATATGAATTCATTTATATCTTATTTTATTAAATAAAATGTTTGAAATGATAATTTAATATAAAAAAAACATGGTATCCTAATTTTTAACAAGTTGCTGAAACAATCTTTTATTACTCCCCCACTCAAATTTGTGGAAATGCATGGTATCAATGTTTCAATGCTAAAATGTCATAACAGAAATTAATGTTTGAATCGTAAAACAAACGTGTGCTTGGTAAACAAGTTTGGTCTGTGAGTAAATAAAGCTAATAAGTGAGAAGTCATATTTTGTTGAAAACAAAATGATCGATTTTAATATTTAACGTATTTGCTTAGAATTTTTAATATTTAACGTGATTAATGAATTAGAGTTGTTAGAGACATATTGGTTATTTGTAAACGGTAATGTTTTATTTTTCTTCCTTTTTTGTTCTTTTAGTTATTGAGAGTAATTATTAATTACTTTATTTATATTTTATTACTTTATTTATCGCATTATTAGACCTAACTAATTATTAAAAAAAATAATTTATTTTACATCGTCTAAATTTTTAACAGTAACGTGAACGGAACGAGTGCATGATCGAACATATGAAACAAAAGTTCGTGAAAAAAAAACTAACAATTTAACCGGTTTCAATAAGTGTTAACTAAAATAAAAATTAAAACAATAAATAAAATTAAATATGTTTTTTTCCCTAATAAGAAATTAGTATTAATTTTAAATTTTGATTTAGTTTAAAAATTTTGAACCAATTTAATTTTTAAATTTTAAAAATACGTGAATTTAATTATTTTAACCAAATTTTGTTAAATTTATTTAACATTTTAAATACATTTTACAATAATATTTAAATTATTTACACTGTTTTGATATATTTTCGCTTTAGCGCTCTAGTATTAAGTATTAACTAATATATTTCTACTTCAAGGTTAGCTAAAATGTAAACATGAAAATCATATTTAAAATGTTAAATAAATTTATCAAAATTTGATTAAAATGATTAAATTTACATATTTTTAAAATGGTTAAATTTACACATTTTTAGGGTTGGCAACTAAATTGAGCCTAATTTCAAAAAAAAAATTAAAATTCACTTAGAGGTGAGGAATAACCAAAAATATAATTTACCCCAATATATAATAATATATAAGTGTATGGTAATTATTGTTATTTTCATTATTAATAATAAAATATTGATTTACCATCTTATTAATATTATAATAATTATTTTAATTATTAAACTATTTACACTGTTTGTTTTTTATTTAAAGTAGAATATTTGATATAAAAATATAGACAAGTGTTCAAAATTAACTAAAAAACGTAAAAATATAACTAAGAAAACCCATATAAACTTATCAAATATTTTAATAAATTTGAACTAAATGCTTATATTTTGATAACTTTTCTGATCAAATACAACCCATTTAACTCTCATCTAATTAATTTTATACAACATAACCTGATAAACTAATTTAACTTTTTATTTTATTTTAAATAATAATTTTGTAAAGTTAGCATGGAGGGACTGCATCCTCTGTTAAGTTAATGTATTCTTATTGCACTATAATGATTTCGTAAATCTTGGATTAGATTCGAATTCATATTTAATTTCTGTTGACTACTGTGTGCTGTACTTATTTAAGACAATTAATCAGTTGGCGAACAATCATTGAATGATAACCAGTTTGATAATCTGAAATTATTATTGTGTCATTATATTCTGATATTCTTGAGTGTGTGTATTTATTAAAGGCAATAAAATGTATTATATATATTTTTATTTATTTTTAATTAATCGAAACACTTAAAAGACCATAAATAGGAGAATGTGTGAGGTTAAGATTGGGTTTAGAAATTCAATAGAGAATGTCAGAATTGTCCTTTCCAATTTATGAATGGAGAATAACTCTGTGTTGGATTGAATTTAACGCTAATTCAATTAAATGAAACTGAAATGCAAATACGTATTTAAAGTTGGACAAAAGTTTTATTAGATGTAATTAATATTGATCTCCAATTAAATTCGGAGTTTAACTTTGGGCATTTATATTTTATTAAATTTCAAATTAATTAGAGTATGACGCCAGCTCGCTTTAAAAGTTCAACACGTGGCTATTTTTTTTTTTTTATAATGCGTATAAATAACATGATTCAAAAAAAGTACAAGTATATTTTATATGAAACAATTTCACTTGAGGTAAACATAAACATCATTTCATAAAATATTCTAAAAATATTTTTATTGTAAAACAATTGTATGTCTAGTTTTAGTTTTATTTAAAAAAAATTTATGGTGACTTTTAGTAAAAAGTCTTTTACATCTCAAAATAGTACGTAGTTTTAATTTTGGGATCTTTAAGTCAAGGATAAAATATTGGATTACTTGATTTCGTTAAAGCCAAGGCTGGCGAGTTCTCTCATTAATTAATTAAAAAGAAAGAATATATATATATATATATATATATATATATATATATATATATATATATATATATATATATATATATATATCTTTC
>Ga0214545_1013492_pt1 | contig 10090 bp, 7 predicted proteins | sample CNSS4metaG_FD_160064 | JGI IMG/M metagenome (GOLD analysis project Ga0214545, IMG submission 160064) | Root nodule microbial communities from cowpea collected in UCLA plant growth center, Los Angeles, California, USA - CNSS4 | ecosystem: Host-associated > Plants > Roots > Nodule | place: USA...
AAAGAATATATTCTATATATATATATATATATATATATATATATATATATATATATATATATATATTCATGCTCATCCTCGTACTCAATCGAAAAAGTCGAGTATTCTCCACGTCCATATCCATACGTAGTTAATGCAGAAATTCTTCATTAAAATAGAGACAGATTCAGACAATACTCAGATGTTTGTCATCCCTAGTTATGACCGATTTATTATGAATTTTTGTCCATAGATAATTTGGCAGTCAAATTATTTTATTACGAATTTTGTGACTTATTTACAGATTTTTATTGTAGTGATTTTTCTTATAGTGGTTGTTTTTTTTTTTTCTTCTTTCTGTTGTACCTTTGCATCAAGTTAAGGCTTTGATGGTAGTGCGTGTGTGAACGTATGCCAATTGCCACCACAAACATGATCTCATGAATGAAGAAAAGAAACGTACCATCATTTCCCTGTAACTCTCTCCAACCACATTTTGTGACAACAGCAAGGGTAAGGAGGCACTTCCTTGGTCGGTTGCATGGAGTGGAAAATTGTTATTCACGAACTTCTTCTTTGGATCTTCTGAACGTGTGTCCCTGTTAGTGTTCAGTGGCCCATTTTGTTCCCTTAGATGGATACTTTATCTGCCGATAATATGAATGCATGTTTTCTTAATTTTTTGATTGGATGTTTTGTCCATATATCAGTTTTTTCCTATACATGATATTTTTGCTTTTTATTAATAATGATCGGTTTATAAATTAAAAATATTGATAACTAAAATAATTTTTAACTTTTAGATTAATTTTAAACGTATATTATAGGGAATTAATTATTAACATTAACTATAAAAAATTAGTCTTTAATTTTCCCGATTAATGATATATATATATATATATATATATATATATATATATATATAATATAAGTTAATAATAAATTAGTGTTATAAAATGATTGAGAGGAAGAGAATAGAAAGTAGATGTAAGGTCCAATATTTTCTGCCCTTATTTTTAAAGGGGACTACCCCATATCGATTGGCCTAGGGCTGGTCCATAGGGAGCCAAAAACCCTAAACTAGTTAGCCCTCTCATTCTGTCACTTTTCAGAAATTTGTTCTCTCATTCCCCCCTAAGACTACAGTTGTGCTCTGCTAGGGTTTAACCCCAATCTTGGTCCAGTGAGCTCAATCTCGTTTCTTGCTCCGTATAAGTATTCTCAAGCTCATACCCTTTCTTTTCAAGTGTATTTTTGAATTTCTAGTCAAGGTTTTGTGGTAAACTCATGTTAAACTCATTCCTCTATTTTCCTGCTCTGGATCTGTTCTTAGAGCTACCTGTGCTCCACAGTTTGGGTTTCGAAGCCATGGCTAACATTTTCCAGGTAAGGGAAGTTAGGGTCTTTAGTACCTTCCGTAAAGCTATCTGTTTCATCCATGTTTCTTGTCTTGTGTGGATTGTATGCTACTGTGAATGTGTGGACTGCCTGGTTATGTGTTTTGGGTATGAAAGATGGCGACTGCAGGTACGAACAGTGGCGAGAGCTAATGATCTCGCTCAGACGAGACTGGTAGAGGCTCGCCCAGGTCTTTTGCGCGAGTTGTCGCTCAGGCAACCAATCTTCCTTTTGAGCGAGAGAATGTCTCGCTCAGGCGAGGAGACCTCGCCTAAGCGAGAAAGTGAATAGGGTCATTGTTCCTGTTTGTCGAGCTCTCGCCTAGGCGAAAGCGAGAAAGTGCCCAGTTTTGTGTGTTTAGGGATCACAAGAGCCTCAAATATTTATTCAATCAGAAGGAGCTGAACATGAGACAAAGGAGGTGGATGGAATTCCTGAAAGATTATCACTTTGAGCTTCTATACCATCTAGGAAGGCGAATGTAGTGGTTGATGCCTTGCGTAGGAAGATTATACATATTGCACACCTTATGATCAAGGAGGTGGAACTGTTAGAGAAGTTCAGGGATATGAAGCTGCATGTGGAGTTGGAATCCGAATTCATTAGATGTAGTAACCTGACTATATCTAGTGACTTCCTGGATTCAATCAGAGACAGACAATTGTTGGATGTCAGTCTAAACAAAGTTAGAGAGCAATTGGGATCAGAAGAGGCAAAGGATTTTGCCTTGGGTAATGATGGCATACTAAGGTTCCAGGGTAGGGTGTGTATACCAGATGATACTGAGGTGAACAGGTTAATCCTTGAGGAATGGCACAAGAGTCGTCTTAGCTTGCATCCTGGCATGACTGAGATGTATCAGGATCTCAAGGAAACCTTCTGGTGGCAGGGAATGAAGAAGGATGTTGCAAAGTTTGTATCGACCTATTTGACATGTCAGAAGGCAAAGATGGAGCATCAGAGGCCCGGTGGAATTCTACATCCCTTAGAGATACCGGTGTGGAAATGGGATAGCATCTCGATGGATTTTGTGACCCATTTGCCACGAACTTTTAGGGGACATGATACGATATGGGTTATAGTGGATCAATTAACTAAGAGTGCCGATTTCTTAGCGACGAACTTGAGGATGTTGATGGCCAAGTTGGCCTATTTGTACATTAAGGAGATTGTGAGGCTGCATGGAGTACCTTCAAGTATCATTTCAGACAGAGATCCTCGGTTCACTTCCCAGTTTTGACAGACACTACAGAGTGCTTTGGGAAGCAAACTAACCATGAGTTCAACATATCATCCTCAGACCGATGGTCAGTCAGAGAGAACGATCTAGTCACTTGAGGACTTATTGAGAACATGCGTGCTAGATCACTTGGGTGCTTGGGGTGAAGTTTTACCATTGATAGAGTTCACCTACAACAACAGCTTCCATGCGAGCATTGGCATGGCGCCATATGAGGCTCTATACAGTAGGAAGTGTAGGACCCCTCTGTGTTGGTATCAAGATGGGGAAGTAGTGTTTGTCGGACCAGAGTTATTATAATAAACCACCGAGAAGGTAAGAATGGTGAGAGACAGAATGCAGGCTTCTCAGAGCAGACATAAGGCTTATGTAGATCGTAGGAGGAGACCTTTGGAATTTGCGGTTGGAGATCACATGTTCTTGAGGGTGACCTGAACACTAGTGTGGGAAGGGCTCTCCGCTCAAGGAAGCTCTCTCATAAGTTTCTTAGCCCTTATAAGATCTCGAGGAGGATTGGGCCAGTGGCTTACGAGATTGCATTGCCCCCGTAGTTGGCAAATCTCCACTCAGTGTTCCACGTCTCACAGTTGAGGAAGTATGTGTTCGATCCGTCTGTGTTGGAGGTCGAGGATGTGCAGGTCAGGGAGGATCTCACTATGGAGGTACCACCTGTGACTTTGGAGGATAGTCAAGTAGAGGAACGTAGAGGAAAACCAGTCAGTCTTGTCAAAGTTGTCTGGGACCGGAGGACAGGTTACTCTACTTGGGAGTTAGAGGAGGATATGAGGAAGTCACATCCACATTTGTTTTTCCTGGTGAGTCTTTATTTTCGAGGTTGAAAATTTTTCTTGTTAAGTAGAATGTAAGGCCCAATATTTTCTGCCATTATTTGTAAAGGGGACTGCCCCATATCGATTGGCCTAGGGCTGGCCCATAGGGAGCCAAAGACCCTAAACCAGCTAACCCTCTCATTCTGTCATTTTTCAGAAATCTGTTCTCTTATTCCCCCCTAAGACTGCAGCTATGCTCTGCTAGGGTTTAACCCCAATCTTGGTCCAGTGAGCTCAATCGTATAAGTATTCTCCAACTTATACCCTTTCTTTCCAAGTGTATTTTTGTATTTCTAGTCAGGGTTTCGTGGTAAACTCATTTTAAACTCATTCCGCTATTTTCTAGCTCTGGATCTGTTCTTAGAGCTACCTGTGCTCCACAGTTTAGGTGTCGAAGTCCTTGGCTAGCATTTTCCAGGTAAGGGAAGCTAGGGTCTTTAGTACCTTCTGTAAAGCTATCTGTTTCAGCCATGTTTCTTGTCTTGTATGGATTGTATGGTACTGTGAATATGTGGACTGCCTGGTTATGTGTTTTGGGTATGAAAGATGGTTGTTGTAGGTACGAACAGTGGCGAGAGCTGATGATCTCGCTTAGGCAAGCTTGTCTTGCCCAGGCGAGACTGGCAGAGGCTCGCCTAGGTCTTTTGGATGAGTTATTGCTCAGGCGACCAATCTTCATTTTGAGCGAGAGAATGTCTCGCTCAGGCGAGGAGACCTCGCCTCAGCGCGAAAGTGCAGAGGGTCACTATTCTTGTTTGTCGAGCTCTCGCCTAGGCTAAAGGAGCTCGCCTGAGCGAGAGTCCCTCTCGCTTGAGCGAGACCTTTTTGCCTGAGCGAGAAGTTGGGCGAGAATGCGTCTTGGTCTGTTGTTTCTCTGTTCCCAGATGTTGGCTATATGTGTGTATTGATCTTGCTTTTAAAGTATGAATTGGGTGATTAGTTATGAGTGAGATGGTTTATGGTCTGTGATGGGTGAGTTTAACATGATTTGGGCATGTTTGCATGTATGGAAGGATTCATGGGATAAAAATGATGAGTTTGGTATGGTTTTGATATGGAGCATGAATAAAGGTTGGTTATAAAAGTTGGCATGAGATTTGTATGCATAACAATTATATACTTGGATGGGGAAATATAATTGGTTTGTGGTTAGGGCGTAATTCCACGATAGTTTCGTGGTGGTGCCTCATCGGAGGGTGTAATTCCATGAGACTCTAGGCGAGACTTCATGGTAGTGCCTCAATTGGTCGGGACTTTATTCCATGATCTCTGTTAGTGGAAGTTCATGGTGGTGCCCTATCTATATATTTAGTAAGGATTCAAGGTAAGGTTGCATCCCAACACTCTAAAGAGTCAGTTAGTCTCACATATAGCGTACTAACTCTAGTGGTGAGAGTAGCAGGAGATATGAAACTCATTAAGGGCTAACCTTGTGTGTGGGGGATGAAACATTGTAACATTTAACTAGGTAGAGCAGCTCGATAGAGTAGGGAAGTCCACCACAAGTGCATGCATTCGCTGAATTTGACTAATTATATGTATCCGGATGAGTCGTGTCTCGAGTCTTAGTGTATCATGTGCAAGTCATAACATGATTGGGTGATATTTGCATTTTGGATTATAGAGATGTATATAATTGTATGATAAACTATTTTCTACTCTAGCTTACCCTTCTGTTTGTTTGTGTTCCTGTGTGTGGTTTTCTCCTTTTTGCGAGGATCATCAATTTATTGATGTGAGCATATGCAAGAACTCCTCGTGGTCATCAGGGTGATGGAGGTTTCGCTGCATAGTCTGCTTGGACTGGATTTCCGTTTATTTGGTCTTTTCTCTAGGGCTATGGCCCATGTAGTCTCTTGTCTCTAGGTTTTATTTTGAATTATTGTTGACCCTTTACTTTACTTGTTTACTGACATCGGAGTGTGCCCTAGTTCAACTATGTTTTCTATGATAGGTTTGGATGTCCTTAACTTCTTGTGCTTTTACTTGGTCGTTTAAGTGTATAATTAACTGAGAATGTTTCCTTCTGATGATGATTGGGAGTTTTCATGAACATGAGGGTTTCATAAAGGTTTGGGGATGAATATGAAATGTGTTGTGCAGATTATGAATATGGTTATTTGGCAAGTGTCTGGATTAATTGAATACATATGCATGTTGGAGAGTTGATTGAATGTGATTTATGTGTAAATACATGATTGAATAGCATTCTGGGAGGTTTAGGGTTTCAAGCAGGCAAGAGAATTCTGGAATTTCTAGAAAACTGATGTACTGCGTGGTGGTACATGTGTGCCACCAGGCGATAAACGTTGGCCAACAGTCTAATTTGGTTGGTTGTACGGGAAAATGAAATTGGGGTTGTTGGGGAACTATTCTGGCTCAAAAATTAGCATGATGGCATGATGTACAAATGCCTACATAGGTGTGTTTGATTCTTGGGTTAGAGATATAAATTAATATGAAACTTGACTTGGTTTAAGTTATGAAAGGAAAAGATTAGTGTATCGTCTTAGCCGGAAATTACTTATTAAAATAAAACAAAATAAAATTTAATTAAACAACCTCATTTATTATCAACAATTCCTAAAACGCGAGGATTATTTTAAAACCGTAAGTTCAAAGTGCCCAAACGGATAGAATAATTCACGACAATATCGTATTACAAATATAATTGACTATAAAACTATTAAAATAAATCCATAGTCTGATAAAATAAAATCCATGAAAACCCCAAGAAGTCCCTACTCCGTCTCTATGTATCAGCCTGCTCACCTACATCAATATCTGCTCCTATGTAACGAGTTACATGATCATCGCCACACACACACAAATAGGGTGAGCTCATTTAAAATAAAACAAAACAAATATACTATTAAATACAACATCTCAACATAAAAACCCGGGTTAGTACTCTTCTCCCTTTTTCCTTACTTCTCCATTTCCAACACTTGCATTAGACGTCTATCATTTCTATACCCTTTAGGTGAGATCATTGATCGATCTTTGCAGCATGAGTGTCTACTCGCCCCTGCGACTACAGGCCACCACCTGATAGTCCACACGTGGGAATAACTTTGCCACAACATCTCACCGTGACACCAAGTGGAGTTCCCCAAAACAAACCTAAGTTTGTAGTTGTTCCCAGACTACCAAAACTCTATCAACATGCACTAAAGAGGGAAATCATCCGAAACCTCGCCGTACGAGCCACAACCCGCACACTCCATTGGACTTCCTAAACCACCAGGCTACAACCTAAAGTGGTCACATGTTACCCCAATACAAGATACACTCGTAACTGGGCCCCCAACCAAAACATCGCATCATGAACATCCCTTAAACCGGTGTAGAAAACTTCCTCGCACACCATCACTGGACCAAAACCGCCTGGTGTGCATCTCACACTGCTAGGCAGAATCTAGCTCCAGACCGCTTGGCGGGCATCTCACACCGCCAGGCGCCACGCGCCATCAGGGGTGTTGCTGCACTGTCATCGCCTGGCGGGCCCAAGCCTACCACCAGGCGCTACACACCATCCAGGTCATCTGCTGCACCACTTCCGCTTGGCGGAACCAAGACTGCCGCCAGGCGCCTCGCGCATATAGGACTCACTGCCACTGTTTTAAGTTGATATGGCCTGACAGCTCGCCCTCGCTGCCAGGCGCCACACCAGTAGCACAATTGTTACTGGTTTTTGGCACATTAAACAGGTCCTAAGGACCTCAAATCACACATTTCACAACTCACATCACATGTACAATTATCCATTTATGCTAAAATGACTCAATCACAATGCACACATCTTAATCAAGTCAATAAGATAATTATTCTCATTTATACACACCATCCTTTCTTTTATGTACTGAATTGAACTCTATTCTATTCCACTCAATATAATCGAAATATTTTATCAATGCAAACCAACAATTAAATATAACATGCCATCCAGATTGTCAATAATATACATGTACTTTTGGAATACACAAGTATGGATGCATATAATCTGCATCACTTCGAAACATCACTCTCCATAGTCCATTCGTGAGTATAAATCTGATAAGCATTTTTACACACTTTGTACCTATCATTTTCTCAGTTGTTAACATACAATTTAATTAACTATGAATGCCCTTCTACTTCACATTACACATTACAATTTAACCAGTTAATCTTATCATGCTTACTAATTCCAGTCTATCACATACCACGACGCATTTAATTCCCCACTCAACCACTCCCATCATGCGAACACACCCAAAACAACCTTTATGCTTGTCTGATGGGGCGCCTGGCGACAGCCTTAGCGCCGCCAGGTGGTGCGTGAAAAACTAGGTTCTCCCCAGGTCTGTTCGCACCTTTCGTGGCTTCCCCACACCCCACTTGTACTACCAATTCCAATCCGCGTTTTTAGTCAAAATATGAGTGGTTCCATCATCCGAGTCTATGTCAGTTTAGGTCCATACCATTGTCATACAAGCAATCCAATAGATCAAACTCGACACAACAATTCATCATCTCACACCCCATATACCCCAACCCCACATGGAATCCCCATTCATACCAATTTCACACACCATTCAATTCACAGGCGGTTTTTCTTCCTTAAACGCATCTATGCACGCATACATAATTATTTTCAACATCACAAATATCACAAAACTCACCACGAACCAGAAACTGGCCAAAACAGGAAGCGTCGCCTGGCGGCGCATGAACTACCGCTAGGCGATTTCTGGAAAAATCCAGAAACGCGAAGAAAACGAGAATAGACAGGTTCTACACTTTCATTATGGTTCAGATCATATAATCAATCGATAGCAGAATAAAAACAAGCAATAAGAACTCGCCTAACCTGGATTTCCTTGCCAAAATTTGAGAATTCCTACACTTCCCACTCCTTAGCAATGAGCCTCTCCTTGCGTTCTCCCAATCTCCTTCTCAACTTGATACCAATCCCCCCTAAGCCAAGGTTTGAACCCATCACCACACAATTGCAATTCAAGTGCACAATCATTCAACCAATTCATGTTTTGTGATAATATTCATACATCAAATATTATATCCTTACTTATCACATTAAGCATCTCTTAAAAAAACTAACAATTAAATAACACACAATTGACATACATAGGACTTGAACCTAGGTCCTCTCACACAACCAAAGTACTCTCAACCATTTGAGCTAGTACTTTTCCACATCAAGAAAGTTAGGATTTAATGCCATAAAGGCTTCTCTTACCCGCATTTATTAAATAATTATTTATTTAATTATTTAAATTTGTGGGTCTTACAATTAGAGCATGGGATGTTGACATCACTAAATCTCTTACATGATTTAGGAGGTTAGAAGCTTATTGTTTAGGAGTATTTCAATTGCATGTATAATCTCTTAATAATATCAAATTAGCTATTAAGGGGCATTTGTGTATGGATATGTGATCATGTGGCTTGATAAATCTTGATTTTGTACGTGGTGCATTAGGAAGAAGGAATATCCTAGGTAATGTGAATTGGATAATTATATGCATGGTTGGAGTGTTGTTATATAGATTCATACATTGGAAATATATATTCTTAGCTTTTACTTGGTCGTACTTTTGTGCGAGGATACAAGCGAGGAGGTTCGTATGTTTCGAGCTCAAACTTGAGGCTATTGTGAGTGGAGAGGTTCATAGCAGGTGTTCACACATGTTGGACTACGAGCGTGGAGGTTTGTAGAGTTGGACCACAAGCGGGCAGGTTCGTGGAAGCATATGAAATCCCTATGACCATGGGTGAGTATGTGCTAATCTCGTATTGGTTAAGTTGATGAGTTTAAGTGTTTTACATGTTTGGAGATGATGACCTTGGGCCAAATATGCTTGATATTATCACGAGGGGGTAGATTTGTGATTGGTAATGGAACACGTGATTAATATAGGTATGGAAGTTCCTATTAATGATACTCTCGTGTGAGGATACGAGCAGGGAGGTTTGTATATTTTGTGCTCACCCATGAGAGTTGCTGTGAGCGGGGAGGTTCGTAGCTGGATGGATCATGCGTGTTGGACTACGAACGATGAGGTTTGTAGAGTTAGACTATGAGCGGGGAGGTTTGTAGAGGTTGGACCATGAGCGGACATGTTCATGGAAGCATGATATATCCTGGGTCCATGGTCAAGTAATTGTATGGTATGCTTGGGTTAGCCGTTTCATTTAAATAATGAGACGATGTTTCAAAATACCTTGGGTAGTAAGGGTTTTAGAATAAGCATGGAGTTACGTTAGAGTATTTTTTTTTTTTGGGTGGGTGTCTGTATTACTAAATTGTGTGTTATGTTGATTTGAGCTCACCCATTTTGTTTAAGCTTGGCGATGATCATGTGACTTGTCACTAGGGATGTCAACGGGGCGGGTAGGGTACGGGTAGTAGTTCCTCCGTACCCTACCCGCTGGAAAAATATTTGCCCCGTACCCATACCCATATCCGTCGGGTATCCGTTATGCGGGTACCCGTCTATTTTTTTCATATCCGCGGGTATCCACGGGTATCCGCGGGTATTTACAAAAATATTTTAAAAAATAAATATTTAACCATAATTAGTGATTAGATCAACAAGTCTCCTTTCTCCGATTGATTCTTGAAAAACAAACAAATAAAAAA
>Ga0214545_1013493_pt1 | contig 10089 bp, 8 predicted proteins | sample CNSS4metaG_FD_160064 | JGI IMG/M metagenome (GOLD analysis project Ga0214545, IMG submission 160064) | Root nodule microbial communities from cowpea collected in UCLA plant growth center, Los Angeles, California, USA - CNSS4 | ecosystem: Host-associated > Plants > Roots > Nodule | place: USA...
CATAAACCACAAAGGCAAAAGGAGACAAGGTACATGTCTACTTTTGCTTTTGCTTTATGCTTTTTGCTTTCCTCTCTCTTCCACTTCATCCAAGTGCTCCAATCACCAAGTGCCACCTAGACATGCTTCTAGTGATCCTTCTTAAGGGAGCTTTTAAGGAGGTGGTCACGCCTTCATCAATTTCTGTAAATGTTTAAATTAATTTATAAGTAGGTTAATAAACTATTTTCAGGTTATCATCTCCTTGAAATAAATTATGAAGATAAATTATACTTAAACTTACATCCCAAATGCAACACTTTACTTTTAATTTATTTTCAATAATAGAAATAACTTATGCATGAATGCTTTCATCATAAACACTTATAAATTTTGGTGGTGTTTGAATAAATTTCACTCTTAAATATTTATGACGGAAGAAAGCTGTTAAAATTAATTGAGTTTCTCTAATAAAGCAAAGTCTACTTGTAAATTTCACTTCTTAGATGACATTAAATGAAAAGACTTCTATAAAAGCTGACAGTACAAATTATATGAGAAATATTTAGAGGTCCCACTTTGTATACATCAAGTCTTTGAGTGAAACTTTTTTTTATATATATATATATATATATATATATATATATATATATATATATATATATATATGGCAACTTCTTTGGTTAATACCAATTTGTTTTAGAATGGAGTGTTGCTTACTCTAGTAGGATTGTCTTAGTTCACACATTTAAGGGATGCCAATGGAACACCTGACCATGGAGCTCTAGTTTTCCAAAAAAAAAAAAAGAAATACTCTTGACAAAAATGTCAAATCTGAGAAGTTTTCTTAAGTTCCCCTTTCCACAAATAATTATGAAAGTATTGTGTATTTTTACTTCCTTTTTTTTAATGAAATTTGTTTGTATAAGAAACAGTGTAAGTGAAAGTAAGAAACGAACTGTATATATCTATTTTTTTTTGTGTCTGTGTTAAAAACAAGAAACAACAGTAAAGATGATTTTCTTAGAACAAACAACTTTAATGTTTACCTTTATGGAAAAGATTATTGGCTCCAGTGGTTACTTTGTAATGTGATTTCTTCCAATCTCTCTTGGCACAAATGAAATTTGGTGGTGCATTGGTGATTTGTTTGTAACATGTCCCTACTCTTTGACAGAACTATTGTATATTGTTGCAAGTTCTGGTCTATATCCCTCGTCTCAGCTTGTTAATTCACCCCTTTACATGACTATTCTTCGCCTCACAACATAAAATTTTGTAACTGGTTGATGGGTTATTTATTCTTAGAATATTGTTAATGATTGCAGGATTTATTTGATGTGGTTGGTCAGGTGTTGGACACTTAATTTTTTATAGATCGATGTAATATATTAACCACTGATATGGATCTGGTTTAACTAAGATCTGGTGATATCCAAACATCAAGTCTATTTTAGAGAACACTATAGCTCCCCTCAGCTGATTCAACAGATCGTCATTTCTCGACAGTGGGTACTTATTCTTCATGATCAGTTTATTCAACTGACGGTAGTCAACACACAACCTTGAACTGTCGTCTTTCTTCTTTACCAAGAGTACAGATGCTCCCCAAAGGTGATGCACTAGGTTAGATGAACTTCTTCTCAAACAGGTCTTCTATTTGCTTCTTCAATTTAGCCAATTCTGCTAGTGTCATCCGATACAGTGCCATGGACATTAGACCAGCTCCAAGGATGAGATCAATAGTGAAATCCACATCCCTGCTGAGCGGTAGTTTTGGTATTTCGTCTGGAAAAACATCTGCATACTCATCCACCACTAGTATGCTTCTAATCTGCTTAGTTGTACTCTTTTTCTCTCTTTGAGCGACAATCATGAAACAAGTAGCTCCAGCTTCTACCTCCTTCATCGCCTTTTGAGCTGAGATCAACTCTAGTTCTACTGTCTCTGGGAATACCACACTACGACATGCGCAATCGATAACAATATGGTTGCTCGACAGCAAGTCAATCCCCAAAATCACGTTCAGACCCTCCATTGGCAAGCAGATGAGATTCACCTTGAACTTGCGGCCTGCCACTTCCATAAGGCATCCCACGCACACAGAAGTGGTAGATACCTCGCCAGACGCTAGTGTCGCAACTATTAGCTCACACCTCAGCTCTCACAGCACAAGTCTAAGCCTCCTCACGCAATCATTAGACACAAATGAATGGGTGGGCCCTGAATCAAAAAACATAACAACCTCGTGACCAAACAACAAACAAGAATGCTGCACCAGGTTACTTGACTGGGTTACCTCGGTAGTCGCCAAGGCGAACACACGCCCTGGTGCTTTAGGCCAATCCCCAACGGTTTTCTTGAGTGGCACACCTCCAACTGGTTTCTTGTTAGGACAGTGACGTGCATAGTGTCTAGTTTGATCACATAAATAGCACTTGCCAATGCTAGAGCCTCCTCTGGAACTGCCAGAGGGTTTTGGGCTGTCCCTCCTGTTGACATGAGAAGCCAAGGTGGTTTGCTTCTTGAAGATTTGATGAAGATTGAATAAAGCTCTTTTGAACTATCTTGAAGCCATTAACATTGGAATGAAGCCTACATTGGTGAAAGAAAGGAGATTTGATGATATTCATGTTGATCAAGGCTAGAACATGTGTTCTCCACATTGTTACATCATTAAGAAAGTGTATTTGATGTTTGTAATTCATATTATAGACCTTGTAGCATTAATTAGATGTATTTGGTCTTAGGTGTGTCTTTTAATCTGTTGAATGGTTTTTCAGTAGGTTAAAATGTCTCTTTTAGTATGTTGAATGGTTTTTTAACAGGTAAAAGGGTTGACTGCAGTAGTCTTAAATTGCAACAAATTCAATCAGTTGATTTAGTTTTTAATCGACTGATTTCACTTAAGTCAAGTGAAATCAACTGATTGATTTGGAAATCAACCTATTGAATTTCATAACAGTTTGACTATAAAAGCTGTGATTTTCGAAAGAGAGGTAAGTTGATCATTTTATAGCAACGAATTTGTTTTGGAAACTATCTCCGTCGTGATGATATAGTATGCAACAATTGAAGATTGGTCTTGGATCAATTCTTTGAGCTTTTGGCTTGGTTTGAAGCTTGGAGAAAGTGGTTTGTGGTAGGCTGGGTTGTGCCACCACTGAGGTTTGATCTTTCTCAAGCTTTGTGTGTGTGCTTGGTGGGTTTCCAAGTCTGCAAGAGGGTTCTTGTTGTGCTGGTGTGATTCTTGTGTGATTCAAGAGTCTTTTGTGGTGTTTTTGCATATTTTGAAAGTGTAAGGGTGGATAGTTTGTAAATCTTTTGAAATAGTGAAACGTCAAGCTCAGGTTGTCTTGACAAATTGCATGTAGCTCAGGTTTGAGTAAATCAGTATAAAAATCTCGTGGTCTCCTCTTTTCTCTAACCTTTCTCTCTTGCATTTTTATTTTAAAGGTTAAAGAACTTGTTCTTTAATCATCTTTTTCATGATCTTGCAGGTTTTGGTGACATTTGCAACATTGAGCATGTTTGTATAATCATTTAGAACTTGTCACGAACACAAAAAAGCCTTTTAACGTCCGATATTTTCGACCTTTGACATCTGCCCAAACATCGACATCGTACTGGGTGACGTCAAAATAACGTCAGAACACAGAGTAGATGTCACTTAACGTCGGGGCAATAGGTGTCTGATGTTATCCAATGTCGGGGCCAAAAGCAACAAAAGTCAATTTTCGCGCTAAATGGAGCCAAAAAACAGAGCAGTTTGACTTTTGTTGGGTTCTGACAGATGTTAAATAACGTCGGGCATGGTAAGCTCAGACGTTAAATAATGTGAGTCAGAGCACCACCACACGTCAACCTGCTCTTTTTTTTTAATTTGACTGTTTTAACAACATTCCCACACCTGAATATCAGCAAATTCGTAGAACAATTTCATAATAATTTCAGCACAATTTATGGTGTTACAGTTATATCTAATAACACTTAAGTTTCAACATATATTCTAAACTAATAACACCAAACTAAAAGTTTGAACATGATATTTTTATACAACAAAGTTTTTGAAAGGTGTTCTAATTCCTGTGGTATGAACTTCATCTTTCCAATAGATATGTTGCCCACTCCTATCTTAGTGCATGGATAATGTCATCTAGTAGAGGTGATGGATTCTTGAACCGCTAAAATATTAATACAATTTCATTATGTATGAATATCATTCTTTAAAGTTTGATATGATTTATAACATGTGAACCCTAAACCCTAAACCCTAAACCCTAAACCCTAAACCCTAAACTCTAAACCCTAAACCCTAAACCCAAATCGCCTGGTGGGGGACACGTACCGCCAAGCGCCAACGCCTCAAAACCACCAACAATTAAAGACACCGCCTGGCGGAACAATTCTCACCGCCGAGCGCATCCACACTAAAAACCCACTGATTTTGCCGTAACCGCCAGGTGAAACCACCTTCCCCGCCAGGCAAAATTCGCACCAGACCTCACTAACACTGCTGAAATCGCCTAGCGGTCTATAACCACCGCCAGGCACTGTATCAGAACTGGTACAACTCTGGTTTCTTTGCAATCCTGCACAAATTAGATCCCTCAACCCAAGCATCAAGTCTCACAAGATGTTTCTCCAGTTTTATGGAGTTACCTTTCCATTGGCTAACTTACTATCAAATCCCCTAATTTTATCTAAATTCAACCACCCAGGTCTACCAAATTGGCTTTATTAAGTTAATCTTATCCATCACTACCATACCACAATGCACTCGCAGTGCCTATTCCTTAATCTTGACTCTAGTCATTTCAGCCATTCCCAACTCACTCTATGACAAATGTTCTCAGGTAAGTCACCACTTACACCCATCTCAATATTAACTTAGGTTTAACTTTCCTTTTACTACTATTTATGTAGTTACCAACACGCCAATCTTAATCTAGACCCAATCACATTCGGTCAAGTTCTGGACCTCTCAAACCTAGCTTACCCAAATCCCCAATCCATACTTTGTCACCATTTAGATTTATACAAGTCTTAGAATAGGTAATGCATCAAGTCTTAAGCTAACTCGACCATTTTAATTCTTACTCTAGGACTATATCTTCAATTACTCCAAGCCATCATGATGGCTTCTTCTTGTCTCCATTGAAGCTTGCATGTAGAATGGAGGCTCGATGGATGGTGTTGGATGCGGAAGCATGAAGGAAAGAAGCTTAAGGTGTTTGGTGTGGTGTAGGTGAAAGGATTCTTAAGAGAGGTGAGGCCAACTCCTAAGGAAGAAGACTAGAGTAAACTAGAGAAGAGTTTACTCTAAGGTGAGCTCAAAAGAGATTTGTGCACAAATTTGGGCAGCAATTTGTAAGACCCACGAAATTTAAATAATTAAATAAATAATTATTTAATAAATGCGGGTAGGAGAAGCCTTTATGGCATTAAATACTAACCTTCATGATGTGGAAAAGTACTAGCTCAAATGGTTGATAGTAGTTTGTGTTATTTAATTCTTAATATTTTTTTTAGATGCTTGGGTGTGATAGGTAAGGATATAATATTTGATGTGTGAATATTATCATGTAATAGGACTTGGTTGAATTGGTTGTACATTTTAAGTGGAATTGTGTGGTGATGGGTTCAAACCTTGGTTTGAACAAAGTATTTTCTTTTTGCTAAAATTTACTCTAGCATGCACATGAAAAGGCACGTAAACCCTAGGGTGTATGGCAGCAAGGGTGGCTGGGAAAATAGAAGGTAATAGACCATTAAGGGAGATTAATGATAGATTAATTGCAAAATTCGTTTTAAGGTAATTTAACCATTTTAAGGACTCAATAAAAAGCTAATTAGGAGAAGGAGAAAGGGTTTGGTGAGGTTATCAGTGTGGGTACAGTAGAGAGCACGAATTGGTGAGTTTTGGGTGAGTTTTGAGTGAAGCTTGAGGGCTGTCTCGAGAGAAAGGAGAAGGAAGACATTGGTGGTCAAGGGAAAGCTTGCGAGAGTCAAGGCGAAGCTAAGGAAAATCCAAGTTAGGGGAGTTCCTATTGTGTGTTTGATGTTGTTGTGATTTATTTTTGATTCAATCGTGAAACATGCGGGGTTGGGATGACAACTTACATGAAAATCAGAGATGAAATCGGGTTTCTGGAATTTTTCCAGAAACTGCCTGGTGGGTCGCGCATGACCGCCAGGCGACACAAGTACCAGACCTAGTTTCTGGGTAGCAGTGATGAACCACCAGGCGGCACGAACACAGTTATACTGTTTTTGGCCATTTTGATATTTTTTTGGGTACCTGGGATGGAACTGTGATTTTTGTATGCTCGAGTGTGAATTGTGATGCTTGATAGACTTTGCTTACATTGATTTTGTTGCAAGGCGTGACTTTTGATTGAAAATTGGGTGTCAGGTTTATATTGGGAATGGGATGGAATTTAGTTTGCTTGATGAATACTCAGGTTGAGGGGATAGATGTTATTTCGAACTAATCAGAAATGTGGTTGTGTAAGCATCTGCGTAACATGGGTTGTAAGAATAATTGATAATTGTTTAAAATCACGAGATTGTTTTTTCATATGTCTATGGGTTTTAAAATGTATGCTAGGGCATGTGCGATGGGTTGCTGAGTTCGTGAAATGAGTTGGGAAATGATGATTATGTTGTGGTTGGTGATGGTAAAGCATTGAATTGGTCAAATATGAATATGTTGGAATGTATGTATGAATAATGTTCAAATGAAAGTAGATGATCTTTGTATGATGGGTATATTAGAGTTTACTACTACATGATAGAGTGTACGGGAATTGGGTGGTTTTGGTTGGGTCAAAAAGATAAAAATGATGAGCATGAAATATAATGTGGCATTTAATTGTGGAAAATATGGATAGATGTCTGAAAGTGATATTGGTGTGATTTGGATTGCATGTACAATATTTGAGTCATCTAAGTATGAGATACATTGCAAATTTTGTTGTTTAACTTTTGTGAAAAGTTGGTATGTTTATAAGATGAGAAAAATGTCAAATGGAGTGTGTAAAGTGTAAATTTAGTTTGGTGAACAGGTCCAAATGCATGAAAGTTATGTTATTAAGAGTATAGCTAAAATATCATATAGGTTGATTCAACTTTGAGAGGTGTGTGTAACAATGGTAGTTATTGATTGCATGACAAAGTGGTGTGAATGATAACATGGAGTAGAATTGTGCCTGTTGTGACATAATTGCGCTCTACCTTGGTGTGTGGTATGTTTTGAGATTTGTTTAAAGTGCCCAAAACCAGTAGCAGAGTGCTACTAGTATAGCGCCTGACGGTGTGAGCGAGCCGCCAAGCGGACGAAACACAAATCAGTGGCAGTGGCCACTATTGACGCGTGGCACCTGGCGATAGGGAGGGTTCCGCCAAGCGGACTGGAACTACAGAGGGGCTGGAAGGAGACTGGCGCCTGGCGGTAGGGCGGAGGACGCCAGGCGGTGACGATGCAGAGGTGATTCTGCAGGCGCGTGGCGCTTGGCGGTGTGTGATACCCGCCAAGCAGTCTGGAGCTAAGTTCCGCCTAGCGGCGTGTGATGCGCGGCAGGCGGTTTTGGTTTCGTGATAGTGCGCGAGGAAAGGTTCTACACTGCTTTAGGTGATGTACATGATGCGAGGCTTTGGCTGGGGGTCCAGTTACGAGTGTAACCCGTATTGGAATAACACGTGACCACTATAGGTTGTAACCTGGTGGTTTAGGAAGTCCAGTGGAGTGTGCGAGTTGTGGCTCGTACGGTGAGGTTCGGGTGATTGCCCTCTTCAGAGTATTCTGATAGAGTTTTAGTAGTCTGGAACAGCTACAAACTTTATGTTTGTTTCGGGGAGCTCCACTTGGTGTCACGGTGAGATGCTGTGGCAAAGTTATTCCCACGTGTGGACTATCAGGTGGTGGCCTGTAGTCGGAGTGGCGAGTAGACACTCGTGCAGCGAAGATCGACCATTGTTCTCACTTAAAGGGTATAAAGATGATAAACGTCTAAAGGCAAGTGTTGGAAGTGAGGTAGTAAAAAGAAAAGGGGAAAGTGTACTAACCCGGGCTTGCATTTGATAATATGGTATTTAGTATTATATTGTTGATTTTTATTTAAATGAGCTCACCCTATCTGTGTGTGTGGCGATGATCATGTAACTTGTTACATGGGAGCAGATGTTGATGCAGGTTAGCAAGCAGATACTTAGAGACAGAATGGGGATATCTCTAGATTTTATTACTAGTTACTATGTTGCACTAAGGATATAATTGTAATAATTTTTAGACACTCTTGTTGGTAATATGAATGATGCGACTCATTTCTTTTTATTATTTGTAATGGCGCGTTGGATTTCTAAATTTAAATTTTCCCGCGTTTTTGGGAATTGATGATAAATAAATGAGGTCCTTATTTTATTTATATTATTTATTTTAATAAGTAATTTCCGGCTAGGACGTTACACAATTCATTACTCAATTTTAAGCTGAAATATACATCTCCTCAGCCTTCTATTTATAGGCTAAAATGAGACCAAGGAGTCTCCAAAAAGTGGAGGGAAAAAGGAGTCTAGAAAGTTGAATTTTGCCAAAAAAGAGCATGTGGGAGGTGTGACTTGCTACCTAAGCAAGTCAAACTTGTCTTGCCATGGGAAGCTAACTCTCATCCTTGGAGAGCAAGTTTGAGAAGCTTCTAGGCTTTTCTAGAGTAGACACACTACTCTTGGCCCATTTGGCCCAATTCCCCTTTTTGGTCCAAAATTACTTCTAAAGCCCAATACATGGCCCAAAGATAACCCTATTGTACCGGGCCCAAAATACAAAACCCAAAATAAAATCCTAATCTAGTATTTAGAAGTAAAATGTCCTTGGCTAGGTCTTCACATCTTCCTTGGCCCATGTGAAGTTCATCTTAGGCCTTGCATGCGCATTTAAGGCCCATTCCTCTTGTATTCCCCTAGCCATGACTCTTGTTGTAGGTCCCTTGGCTCGAAGCATCTCATCATCCCCTCCCTCTTGAGAAGGATTTGTCCTCAAATCTGTAGTCTCTGCCTCATCATATGTACCACCTGCAAAAGGTATTAAGTCAGCAACATTAAAGGTGGCATGCACATCATAGCCATCAGGCAACTCTAGCCTATACGCATTATCATTTACTCTTTTCAGCACTTTAAAGGGACCATCACCTCGAGGGCTAAGTTTAGAATTCCTTTGCTTAGGAAATGTATCTTTTCTAAGGTGTAGCCACACCCAATCCCCTTCTTCAAAAATCATTTCGCTCTTCCCCTTATTGTTGTACTTAGCATACCTTTCTGTTTGTTGCTGGATTTTGCTTTTAATCTTTTCATGCATTTTCTTAACAAAATCATATTTTACCATCCCTTCTTTAGGAATAAAATCAAAAGATGTAGGAAGTGGTAGCAAGTCCATGGGAGTGAGAGGATTAAAGCCATAAACAGCTTCAAATGGAGAGATTTTAGTAGTCCTATGAACTACTCTGTTGTAGGCAAACTCAATATGGGGAAGACATTCATCCCAAGATTTGTGGTTCCCTTTCAAAATTGCCCTTAACATAATAGACATAGACCTATTAACAACTTTAGTTTGCCCATCAGTTTGTGGGTGACATGAAGTAGAGAAATTAAGCTTAGTTCCTAACCTTGACCAAAGTGCTTTCCAAAAGTGGCTAAGGAACTTGGTGTCTCTATTAGAAACTATGGTGCGGGGTATACCATGAAGCTTGACCACATCTCTAAAGAAAAGCCTAGCAATGTTGCTAGCATCATCCACTTTGTGGCAAGGTATAAAGTGTGTCATTTTGCTAAAGCGATCTACCACCACAAAAATGGAATCAAAACCCCTTTGTGTTCTTGGGAGTCCTAAGACAAAATCCATACTTATATCTTCCCAAGGGGCTGAAGCAACAAGCAAGGGGGTGTATAATCCATAAGGCATTGTTTTAGACTTAGATTGTAAGCAGGAAATACATCTATTACAATGCCTTTGGACATCCTTCCTCATATGGGGCCAAAAGAATTTCTCTTTTAAAAGACCTAGGGTTTTTTCTACCCCAAAATGACCCATTAATCCCCCTTCATGTGTTTCTT